>VOFF01000717.1_pt1:0-2500 | contig 65960 bp, 97 predicted proteins | sample 5384061 | NCBI WGS metagenome assembly VOFF01 (sample SAMN12384725, study PRJNA508395) | human gut metagenome | isolation source: healthy gut E | host: Homo sapiens | reverse complement strand
TACCCGTACCGTAAACCGACACAGGTGGATGAGGAGAGAATCCTAAGGCCGACGGGAGAAGCATTGTTAAGGAACTCGGCAAAATGACTCCGTAACTTCGGGAGAAGGAGTGCCATGTAAAACTGGCCGCAGAGAAATTGGCCCAAGCAACTGTTTAGCAAAAACACAGGTCTATGCGAAACCGAAAGGTGAGGTATATGGGCTGACGCCTGCCCGGTGCTGGAAGGTTAAGGGGAGAGCTTAGCGCGAGCGAAGGTTTGAACTTAAGCCCCAGTAAACGGCGGCCGTAACTATAACGGTCCTAAGGTAGCGAAATTCCTTGTCGGGTAAGTTCCGACCCGCACGAAAGGCGTAATGATTTGGGCGCTGTCTCAACAACACACCCGGTGAAATTGAAATACCAGTGAAGATGCTGGTTACCCGCGCCAGGACGGAAAGACCCCATGGAGCTTTACTCCAGTCTGATACTGGGATTCGGTATTGCATGTACAGGATAGGTGGGAGGCTGGGAAATCATAACGCCAGTCGTCATGGAGCCGATGTTGGGATACCACCCCTGCAGTATTGGGTTTCTAACCTGCACCCGTGACCCGGGTGGGGGACAATGTCAGGCGGGGAGTTTGACTGGGGCGGTCGCCTCCGAAAGGGTATCGGAGGCGCTCAAAGGTCTCCTCAGGATGGTTGGAAACCATCCAGAGAGTGCAAAGGCAGAAGGAGGCTTGACTGCGACACCGACGGGTGGAGCAGGTACGAAAGTAGGACTTAGTGATCCGGTGGCATAAAGTGGGAATGCCATCGCTCAACGGATAAAAGCTACCCTGGGGATAACAGGCTTATCACTCCCAAGAGTTCACATCGACGGAGTGGTTTGGCACCTCGATGTCGGCTCATCGCATCCTGGGGCTGTAGTCGGTCCCAAAGGGTTGGGCTGTTCGCCCATTAAAGCGGTACGCGAGCTGGGTTCAGAACGTCGTGAGACAGTTCGGTCCCTATCCGGCGTGGGCGTAGGAAATTTGAGAGGAGCTGCCCTTAGTACGAGAGGACCGGGGTGGACTGACCGCTGGTGTATCTGTTGTATTACCAAGTGCATAGCAGAGTAGCCAAGTCTGGAAGGGATAAACGCTGAAGGCATCTAAGCGTGAAGCCCCCCTAAAGATAAGATTTCCCATACCATCAAGGTAGTAAGACCCCTTGAAGACGACGAGGTAGATAGGGCAGAGGTGGAAGTACGGTAACGTATGGAGCTGACTGTTACTAATCGGTCGAGGGCTTAACCAATCTGGGTCTCATCTGGGTCGTTATGGGGTCTCTAGCTCAGCTGGGAGAGCATCTGCCTTACAAGCAGAGGGTCATAGGTTCGAGCCCTATAGGTTCCATAATTAAACCATATTGGATGGATTCCCGAGTGGCCAAAGGGGGCAGACTGTAAATCTGCTGGCGACGCCTTCGAAGGTTCGAATCCTTCTCCATCCATTTTAAATATCATGTATATTAGAGCTTAGTGGCTAAAGGCGCCGATGTGGCTCAATTGGCAGAGCAGCTGATTTGTAATCAGCAGGTTATCGGTTCGAGTCCGATCATCGGCTTTTGATTTTAAAAAGAAATTTTAATATCGCGGGGTGGAGCAGTCTGGAAGCTCGTTATTATGGGACAGACACGAGAGCATTTTCCCTTTTATTCGGTGCATTACTTGCAATTCTGTGGGAGTACCGGATGGTTCCAAGAAGACTTTCAGCTAGTGTCAATATGGTTTTGGGCAGTGTGTCTTTTGCAGTGTTGCTCGTGATGACGATAGCAATCAATGGTTCCAGTAATTTCTGGTACAGAGGAGGACAATTTTTTGGAACAATTCTGACCGTATTGATGGTCTATGCAGTATCAGGACGAAAGACCTGGCTTAGCAGATTCTTAAGTAACCCAGTCTTGAAATGGATGGGGGATCGTTCATACAGCATATATCTGTGGCATTATCCAATCATTTTGTTAATCAGTAAGGGGATAAAGGCATCCTGGTGGATTACATTGATTGAAATTGTATTAAGTGTTGTCCTGGCAGAGCTTTCTTATCGTTTTATTGAGACACCGATCCGCCATGGTATTATTGGTGAATATTTGAATATTTTAAGAAGCAGACCGAAATCCAGGCAGGAGAAGAAGCGCCAGGTACAGGTGGCAAGAAGAAGTTTAAAGGTAATGGCAGGCACATTTGTACTGACCGTGTCACTGATACTTTGCATGATATTTGTGCCGAAGAAAAATGCATTGGATACATTACAAAAACGTGAGTCAAAGGCAAAAAGAGACCGGTAAGATGACGGAAGAACAACTTGCAAAGCAGAAAGCGAATGGTTCAGAGAGTGAAGATACCATCTGTACGACTGATCTGACGGATGATGAGATTCTGGAAGGTTTAAATCTCCTGCTCATCGGGGATTCTATTGCAGTTGATGTGACAGATGATTTTTTTTATGAAATGTTTCCAAACAGCGTCAGTGATACT
>VOFF01000839.1_pt1 | contig 66000 bp, 83 predicted proteins | sample 5384061 | NCBI WGS metagenome assembly VOFF01 (sample SAMN12384725, study PRJNA508395) | human gut metagenome | isolation source: healthy gut E | host: Homo sapiens | reverse complement strand
TCCGTTTCCATCATCAATCCGGAAGAATTCCAGAAGGCGGGCATTGAAACCCCTGACGGGAGCCCTTTCCCCAGACGCCCGGCGTTTTCACGCTGGACGGAGGCGGCACCTGGCAGCGCGGTTCCGTGAGCAACACCGTCATCCGCGGGATGAACAAGGATACCTACACCCCTGACCATGGTTGACGGCATGCGCATCAGTGATGCCAACATGTCCGGCAACAAGCTGCTGGGCATCACCAATCTCTTTACGGTGGGCAATGTGGAAGTGGTGAAAGGCGCGCAGGGCGCCGTCTTCGGTTCCGGCGCCATTGGAGGCGTCGTCGCGATGGATACTCCGGAGGGGGAAGGCGATCCCGTAACCCGGATTTTTGCGGAGGCCGGTTCCTTCGGCTCTTTCAACAGCTACATCACTTCCTCCGGCAAGATCAAGAAGCTTTCCTATTTTGTAGGCGTTGGGTTTGAAATTCCGCCAGTGGCACGAAGCCGTGCGCCTGGGCTATGACATCAATGACAAGGTGAAGGTGAGCTTTACCTATCGCCGCCTGGATTCCTACTTTGAATATCCCACGCCTTATGTGGATTATAACCAGTGGCCTTCCGTTCCGGATCCCCATCTGTACAATACGGAAGACAAGAACCGCAGCAATCTGGTGACAGGACGTGTGGATGCGGAAATTTCCAAGCTGTGGTCCACCAGTTTCATGGTGGGGCATTACAACATGGACTATTCCTGCCATACTCCCGGATTTGATTTCCAGCCCAATGTGATGCGCAACCGCCGTTTTCAGGCGGAGTGGCGTAATGCGCTGACGTGGAACAAGGAATGGAAAACCATCGCCGGCATGGCCTGGGACCGTTCCGACTACATGAGCGAAAACAATTACGTTGCCAAGGATGAATGGCAGAGCACGCTTGCCTTCTTTGCGGAGCAAATGTGGTCACCCACGGACAGCTTTGACGCCAGCGTGGCCCTGCGCCTGGAACATGATTCCGTCTGGAACAATCATTTTACGTGGCGTTATTCCAATTCCTGGAAAGTGACGGGCAAGGATTCCCCCACCCGTATTTTCGGTTCCGTGGGTTCCGGTTTCCGCGCGCCCACCTATTTTGAGCAGTATGCGGCCAATTATGGTTATGTTGGCAACCCTGATCTGGATGTGTCCAAGTCCCCAGGCGGCGATCTGGGGGTGGAACAGCGTCTGGCGGACGGCCATTATGCTTCCGTGACGGGCTTCTGGACCCGTATCGACGATGAAATCGGCACCATGAGCGTAGGCACCTGGCCTAATTCCTATACCACTTACACCAATTATTCCCACTGCACTTCCTACGGCGTGGAAGTGGCGTTCAAGGGACAGTTCAAGGACGCGTGGAACAGCGGCTATTATGCCAATTACACCTTCACGATGCCCAAGCGCGATTCCATCGGCAAATACGAAACCATTCAGATGGCCAATACCGCCCGCCACACCATCAACGCAGAGGTTTATTCCTCCCCGGTTGAAAAGCTGACGGTCGGCTTCGGCGTAACGGCCGCCATGGGACGCACGGATTACAATTATGCCCGTCTGGACAATTTCTTTACGGCGCGCCTGTTTGCCCGTTACCAGGCAACGGACAATGTGTCCCTCCATGTGCGTCTGGAAAACCTGTTTGACCAGAAGTTCATCATGACGAATGATTATAACTTCGGCCCGCGTGAAGCCCGTGGATTCGGAATCTTCGGCGGTGTGACGGTCGAATTCTAAGTTCCTTTCAATATTAATTGTTGATTGCTCCCCCATCTTCCGTCTTGCGGACTGTTTCAGGCGAAGTGAACGGTTCCGCGCGGAAGATGGGTTTTCTGTTTTCCGTAGTTTCCGGAATCGGTTAACATGTGGCGGCCATCTGAGTTGTGTTGCGCTGGATATCCATACTGGGGGCATTGGCCCTTTCCGTCTTTCTGGGAGGTGTCTTTTACTTTTCCCAGCGTGAGAAGAATGTTTGGCATGAATTTTCCGGCCGGATGGACGGCAGGGGGATGCCTGCCGTATTTGACGGTTTTGTGGAACGCTGGAACAGGGCCGTGGAACGGGAGCTGCGCCGTGAATTGGCTGAAGGGGAGAGGAAGGAAAAACTTCTGGTCGTTTCCCGCGGGGAAGGGGACGGCCGGCGTTTGGCGGAACAGGCTCGTTCCGTGGAACGCATCAGGAAACAGGCTGTTATTGAAAGACCATATCCGCCTTCTTCCTCTGGAAGACGTTCCGGACGGATTGGAATGGCAAACCGGAATGGAAGAGCCGGATGTGGGTGATCCGCGCGCCGTCAAGGGTGGAAGAGTCCGGTTGTGGATCAATACTCCGTTTCCCGGAACTTTGCGTGCTTTCGGCCATTGACAACGTGTGGCTTCCCCTCGTGGGGCTTCATCCGGAAACCTTCCGTCCCATTCCGGGCCTGGCGGACCGCTGGGCCTTGTCCGCAGACGGAAAAACCGTTTTTTATCATCTGGATCCGGAAGCGGCCTATTCGGACGGACGCATCGTGAAAGCGCAGGATTTTCTGCTGAACATTTGCCTCCGTACGTCCGGTTTTGCCCGGGATCCGTTCTGGACAACCCTGTTCCGTTCCATGTATGATCAGATTACGGTATACGGGGATTCCGTCATTGCCCTGACGCTGCCGTCCCGCGGGCCGCTGCTGCCTTACATGGCCTGTGCGGATTTTCATCCGGCCCATCCCGGTTTTTACCATGATTTCAACGCTCTGTTTCTGGAACGCTACCAGTGGAAAGTCCCTCCAAATACGGGTGGCTACATGGTTGTTCCCGCTAAAATCCGGATAGGAGAAAGCATTACCCTGGCCCGCGTGAAAAATTGGTGGGCGAAGGACAGGAAGTATTACCGCCATTCCTGCAATGCGGACCAGGTGGAACATGTGTTTGTGAACATGGAAAACAAGGCGGTTGAAATGTTCCGCCGCGGGGAACTGGACATCATGAACGTCCGTAAGCCGGAGGTGTGGGAAACGGGGCTGGAACTGCCGGAAGTGCACCGGGGCTATATAGATAAATACAGTCTGGAAGCCAATTACGCCTGTCCCCCGTACGGACTGTATCTGAATTGCTCGGACAAACTGTTGAAAAATCCGGATATCCGCCGCGGGCTGGCGCATTCCGTGAACATGGGCCTGGTGATTGATACTTTGTTCCGCGGGAATATGAGAAGGCTCGGTTCCTACATGGAGGGGTACGGAGACCTGACTCTTCCGCTGAAAGCTCCGGAATACAGCAAGAAAAAAGCCATGGAATATTTTGCCCGCGCCGGCTACCGGGAAATGGGGACTGACGGCGTGCTGAAAAATGAACGGGGAGAACGGCTGGTGGTGGAACTGACGTTTGCGGATTCATCCGTCCTGATGACCAACGTCTGTTCCATTCTCCGGCAGGAGGCCCTGAAGTGCGGGGTGGACCTGCGTCTGGATTCTCTTACCTACAGTGTCTGTTCCCGTAAGGTTTTTGAAAAACGGTATCAGGCGGCTCTGTGGGCGTGGCCGCTGCAGACGCCGTTCCCACGGCTGTATGAAACATTTTCTTCCGAACTGGCGTATGATGCCCGCGGAAATCCGTAGGCAATACGAATAATATTATGGCTGTGTCGGACGCTGAACTGGATGCCGCCCTGGATGCGGAACGCAATGCCCCGGATACCGGTTCCCTGAAGCTGGCTCTTCACCGTGCCCAGCAGCGTCTTTATGAACTTTGCGTCTGGATTCCCGGCTGGAGGGAACCCTACACGCATGTCGCCTGCTGGCGCTGGATACGCTGGCCGGAATCTCCCACCCGGTTCTGTTCCCCCAGAATTTACAATCCGCTGGAATCGCACCTGTACTGGGTGGATGAAGAAATGAAGAAGGAAACGCTGGAGGCTCGGAGCCGTGGCGTACCGTTTGAAGAAAAGCATCAAATAATATATCTTGAAAGACAGGATGGTGCCGTTCCGTAATAAAACCGGGTCACCGTCTCCTTTTTAAATTGAAAGGAGGTGATTTTTCATCATAATCTCCTTCGCATTTACCGTAATTAATTATTAATTCCATAATCATGAAATTATCCTTTTTCTCCGTTCTGCTTCTGGCAGGGCATCTTTGCGTGGCTGCTCCCATGCCTCTGCCGGAATCCAATGACGGAGCCAGGCATGTCTTCTCTACTAATCAGGAAAATTTTTTGATGGACGGAAAGCCCGTCAAAATCATTTCCGGGGAAATGCATTATCCTCGCGTGCCGCGCCAACACTGGAAGGACAGGTTCCAGCGCATAAAGGCCATGGGCATGAATACCGTCTGCACTTATCTGTTCTGGAACGTGCACGAACCGGAACCCGGCAAATGGGACTTCTCCGGCAATCTGGATTTTGTGGAATTCATCAAGGAAGCGCAGAAGGCCGGCCTGTGGGTCATTGTGCGTCCCGGGCCCTATGTGTGCGCGGCATGGGAATTCGGCGGATTTCCCGGCTGGCTGCTGAAGGATGAAGATTTGAAAGTCCGTTCCCAGGATCCCCGCTTCCTGGAACCGGCCATGGCTTATCTTAAAAAAGTCTGTTCCATGTTGGAACCTCTGCAGATTACCAAGGGAGGCCCCATCATCATGGCCCAGGTGGAAAATGAATATGGTTCCTATGGTTCTGACAAGGATTACGTGAAAAAGCATCTGGACGTTATCCGGAAGGAACTTCCGGGAGTTGTTCCCTTCACGTCGGACGGCCCGAACGACTGGATGATCAAGAACGGCACGCTTCCGGGCGTTGTTCCCGCCATGAATTTCGGCGGCGGAGCCAAGGGCGCCTTTGCGAATCTGGAGAAGCACAAGGGCAAAACGCCCCGCATCAACGGCGAATTCTGGGTGGGCTGGTTTGACCACTGGGGCAAGCCCAAGAATGGCGGCAGTACGGAAGGTTTCAACCGAGACCTGAAGTGGATGCTGGAAAATAACGTCTCCCCCAACCTCTTCATGGTGCATGGGGGGACCTCCTTCGGCTTCATGAACGGGGCGAACTGGGAAGGCGCCTACACGCCGGATGTAACCAATTACGACTACGGCGCCCCCATTTCCGAAAACGGAACCCTGACGGACCGCTACCGCACCTTCCGCCAGACTATTCAGGATTATTACGGTGATACGTACAAGCTTCCCGAACCTCCCGCCCAGCCGGAAATGATGGAGCTGCCCCCCATCACGTTTACGGAAACGGCCGGCATGTTCTCCCGCCTGCCGCAGCCCGTCATTCGCAAGGAGCCCGTCCACATGGAAGCCCTGGGGCAAAGCCTGGGCTTCATCCTGTATCGGACAAAGGTGCAAGGCCCGGTGAAAGGAGAACTGAAGATGAACAACATGCAGGACCGCGCCATCGTTTACGTGGATGGCAAGAGGCAGGGGGCGGCGGATCGCCGTTACAAGCAGGATTCCTGTGATGTGGTGATTCCTTCCGGACTTCATACGGTGGACATTTTTGTGGAAAACATGGGCCGCATCAACTTCGGCGGCCAGATACAGGGCGAGCGCAAGGGCATCCGAGGGCCCATCACGCTGGACGGCAAAAAGCTGGAAAACTTCCTTATCTACAACTTCCCGTGCAAGGGAGTGGAGCTTCTTCCCTTCTCCGGCAAGAAGCCGGCGGGCGACCAGCCCGTGTTCCACCGCGGGTATTTCAACGTTTCCAATCCCAAAGATACCTACCTGGATATGCGGGACGGCTGGAAGAAAGGCGTTGTGTGGGTGAATGGCCGCAATCTGGGCCGCTTCTGGTTTATCGGCTCCCAGCAGGCTCTTTATTGCCCCGGAGAATACCTGAAGCCTGGGAAAAATGAAATCGTGGTGCTGGACGTGGACGGAGGTTTCGGCACGGTGAAGGGTGTGAAGGAAGCCATTTATGAAGTCAACAGGGACCCCGCCATGGCGGATGTCTTCCGCGTAGGCAAACCTGTGGCCCCCGCTGCCGGCCAGCTGGTGCACAAGGGTTCCTTCGCCAAGGGGGCAGATCAGCAGGAAATCAAATTCCGCGCTCCCGTCCAGGCCCGTTACATCGCCATTGTCAGTAAAAACGCCCATGACAACGGCCCCCATGCCGCTATTGCGGAGCTGAACTTCCTGGACGCCTCCGGCAACCTGCTTCCCCGCGAACAGTGGTCCGTGGTTTATGCGGATTCCCATGAAACGACGGGGGAAGCCGCCCAGGCGGGCCTGGTGATGGACAACCAGCCCACCACCTACTGGCATACCAAGTGGCAGGGGGACAACCCTCAGCATCCGCACATGATCGTGCTGGATCTGGGCAAGGTGCAGAAACTTTCAGGATTCCGCTACCTGCCGCGCCAGAACCGGGAAAACGGCCGCATCAAGGACTATGAAGTCTATGCGTCTCCCAAGCCGTTCAAGCCTGCCAAGTAAGGTTCTCTGAATTGTTGAACTTTTCAGGGCCGCTTCCTCCAGGATGAGGGGGCGGCCTTGTTGCGTCCGGACATCCCGGAAGAAACAGTCCTCCTTTGCCCGGATAAGAGCCGTTCCGGTTTAAAGATGCGTATCAGCTTTCCGTCCCTTTGTTTCCTGCTGTTGTGCGGGCCGGCATTCCATGCGCAAAAAAAGGCGGCTCCGCAGTATAACGGAGCCGCCGGAAGACCGTAATAAACCTGATAATTGTTTGTTAGAAATTCCAGGAGAAGCCCAGCTTGATGGTGTGGTAGCCGGGGTCATTGTAGCCCTGAATCTGGTAATATTCGTAGCCGAGCACGAAGTCCGCGCTATTGGAGATGCTGAACTTGAAGCCGGCCTGGGCAGCCCAGGAAAACTTGGTGGAGGAAATGGTTCGGGAACGGCTGCCGTCTTCCAGTCCATGAATGGTGGTCTTCACGTCGCCGTAAGTGGCGCCGACTTTGCCGCCCAGATAGAACATGGTGTAGTCGCCGATGGGAAGGTTCAGCGTGTAACCGGCCATCATCGGGATATAGGTGGAACGGAGGCTGGCGGTATAAGGCCCGCTGATGCCCAGGTCCTGCACGCTGGGGTGGTGGGAACCGGCCAGGATGCCGCCGTTCAGGGAAATCTGATGAACAATGCTGCCGGTTTCAATATAGTTGAAAATGCTCAGATTGCCGCCGGCCACGTTGGGCATGGCGTCTTTGGTGGCGATTCCGTAAGCCCCTTCCAGGGACATGCCGAACTGGCCGTCGTACTTGTCGGCATGATAGGCGCTGGCGGAAGACACGGAGGCCGCAAGGGCCAAACCTAACAGTATAGTCTTGTTCATATGGGGATAAATGGTGAATTTAACTGTGGTCCATTCTTGGCAGTTTTCTCTTTTGAAGTCAAACATGAAATGTCAAATGGACGCGAAATCCTCAAACCCGGGGAGATGAAGTTGCCAGAACGCTCCCGGTGGGGTACATTCTGCGCCATGGAACAACAAGCGTGTGATTTGCTGGTGACCGCTTCCCGCATGCTGGGCGGAGCGGAACAGTCCGGCGCTGCCGGAGATGCGGCCGTCGCCGTCCGGGACGGGAAAAAAAATTCTGGAAACGGGAAGCGCCGCAGAACTGGAAGCCAGGTGGACGCCCTCCGTTCGCAGGGATTTGGGGAATGCGCTGCTGATGCCGGGGCTGATTAATGCCCATACGCATGTCCCCATGACCTTTTTGCGCGGTTTTGCGGATGACTTGCCGCTGATGGAATGGCTGACCGGGCATATTTTCCCGGTGGAAGCCCGGCTGACGGATAAAATCGTCTCCCCCTGGGGGCCCGGCTGGGCATGTATGAAATGATGCGGACGGGCACCACGGCGTTTGTAGATTCCTACCTGTTGGAGGCCAATGTCCTCCAGGAAGCGGAACGCATGGGAATGCGCTGTGTGGGCGGGGGAAGTCGTTTTTGCTTTTCCCTCTCCGGCATACGGGGGGTGGGATGGTGCGGAAGCCCTGTACCGGGAGCAGGCGGAACGCTTTTCCGGCCGCGGCAGGGTGCAGGTGGCCCTGATGCCGCACAGCGTGTACACTACCAGTGACGAAGTGCTCCGGCGTTCCATGAAGCTGGCGGAGGAACTGGATATGATGCTGCATATCCATCTGTCCGAATCCGCCGGGGAAGTGGAGCAGTGCCGTTCCCTGCACGGAGGAAGGCGCCCCGTGGGCTATGCCCGCGATATGGGGCTGCTGAATGAACGCGCCGTGCTGGCTCATATGGTGGACGTGACGGATGAGGAACTGGAGCTGGTGGCCGCTTCCGGGGCGGCGGTTGTCCATAACCCGGTCAGCAACCTGAAACTGGCGTCCGGCTTCGCCCGCGTGCGGGATATGGTGCAGGCCGGCGTTCCCGTCTCTCTGGGAACGGACGGAGCGTGCAGCAACAACAGTCTGAATATGTTTGAAACAATGAAGCTGGCCGCTATTCTTGCCAAGGGGTACAGCGGTGACGCTACTGCGCTCCCCCGCCATGCAGGCGCTGAAGATGGCTACGGCGGAGGGCGCCCGCATTTTCCGGACGCCGGGGCTGGGAACACTGGTCCCGGGGGCTCCCGCGGATATGATCGCGCTGAACCTGGATGAACCGAACCTGTGCCCGATGTTCAACGAAACGTCCCATGCCGTTTATGCCTCTTCCGGCAAGGATTGCGTGTTCACCATGGTGGAAGGGAGAATTTTGTATGATCATGGAATTTACACGGACGGCCTGTATGCGGATACCGCCGCGGAAATGCGGGATCTGGTAAAGTGGGTGAAAAACAGTGATTAAGTATTGGAAATGAGCGAATAAAGGCAGGTTTTCAACACATGCTTTAATCACCCTTCCCTTACCTCTGCTATCTGTCGGCCTTCCGAACCGGCGCATGCTCATATTCCTTCTTTACCCGCATGGGGGGATGCCTTTATAGTAATTTCATGCAATATGATCTCATCGTCATTGGTGGAGGCCCTGCCGGCTATGTGGGCGCCATCCGCGCCGCCCAGCTGGGGAAATCCGTGGTGTGCGTGGAACGCGAGCGGGTAGGGGGCACCTGTCTGAACTGGGGTTGCATCCCCACCAAGGCGCTTCTGAAAAACGCGGAAGCCTACCTGACTGTAACGGCCCGTGCCAGGGAATTCGGCATGACGGTGGAGGGCGTCAGCGTGGATTGGAGCGAAGTGATCGGCCGTTCCCGCAAGGTCAGCGACCGCCTGGCCGGGGGCGTTGGGTTCCTGTTCAAGAAAAACAAGGTGGATTCCGTTACGGGGGAAGCCTCCATCATTTCTCCCGGCAGGGTGGAAGTAAAGGCCGCCGACGGGACGGTGAATGTTCTGGAGGGAAAGAATATCCTGGTCTGTACCGGCTGCGTCACCCGCACGGTGCCCAGCCTCCCCCTGAACGGCACTACCGTCATCGGCTCCAGGGAAGCCATGGTGCTGGAAAAGCGGCCTGAAAGCATGATCATCATCGGTTCCGGGGCCATCGGCACGGAATTTGCCTACATTTACAATTCATTCGGCACCAGGGTAACGCTTATTGAAGCGCTTCCCCGCATGCTTCCCAATGAAGACGACGACTCCTGCATGACGCTGGAACGCGCATTCAAGAAGCAGGCATCAAGGTGATGACCGGAGCCTCCGTGGAATCCGTTACGGAAACCTGTGACGGACAGGTCAAGGCCAGCGTGAAAAACAGCAGGGGACAGGAAGAGGAAATCACGGCGGATATCTGCCTGGTGGCCATCGGCGTGAAGCCGGTTGTTCCCGCCGCGCCCGGCCTGGACCTGGAGCTGACGGAAAAGGGATTCATCAAGGTGAATGACCGCTATGCGACTTCCATACCCGGCGTGTATGCGGCAGGCGATGTGATCGGCGGCGTGCTGCTGGCGCATACGGCTTCTTTTGAAGCTGTGCAGGCAGTAGAGGGCATGTTTAATCCGGACTATCAGCCCAGGCAGGTGGGCTTTTTCCCGAGCTGCACATATTGCTACCCGCAGGTGGCTTCCGTAGGTAAAACGGAACGCGCCCTCAAAGAGGCGGGCGTGGAATACAAGGTGGGGAAATTCCCTTCCAGGCCATTGGCAAGGCTGTAGCCGCCGGAGAACCGGACGGTCGTAAAAACCCTGTACGGCGCCAAAAACGGAGAACTCCTGGGCGCCCACATCGTGGGGCCGGAAGCCACGGAGCTGATTGCCGCGCTGGGCATCGGCATTCAGGCGGAACTGACGGACGAGGACATCCACGCCACCATTTTCGCCCATCCCACGCTGTCTGAGGCCATCCATGAATCCATGCTGGCTTCCGAGGGAATCGCCATCCACATGTAACGGTTTTCAATGGAAGGGCCCCCATCCGGGGCTCTTCCATTCATTCCTTTGTCATGCAAACGGGTGAATGACAATCTGCGTTGAAAAAAGACGTTCAAGGATAAACTTGTTGATGAGGGCTGCAGCGTCAACAATTCCCGTAAGTTTATCAGACAGGCTTTAAGCAGGATTGATAGTCAATGTAGTAGATTGACTGTAAGTTTTGGAAAGCCGCGGTTTGCTTATTTATATCATCAAGGAACGGGGATAACCTGGAAACCACAGGCAACAGGGCCATTTGCGGCACGAGTGGACGGACAGCCGCGAAAACGGAGCGGGAGTAAGCCAAAACGGCTCATGCCGCATTGAAGTACGGAAAAAGAAAGGGCAAAAAAAGATTTTGGAAACAGTTCCGAAACAGTTCCACTTCAGCCTCTGTTTTCGTTTTTTATTTGCGTGATGAATGGGAAGTGTTTGATACTAATTTATGGGGAAAATATATTTATAACGTATAGATAATTCCTCGCATTTATTTCTTCTCCAATATTTTCTGTTTTCTCTTTACCGGGTGTCTGATGACAGTTTTCAGTTTGCCCACATCACATTTGCGTGGATCGGAAAGATAAATTTCGTGATGATAACGAGTATCGGTAATATCGATCTCATATCCATTGGCATTTGCGTATTCTTCCATCTGGCGGATGGTTTCGGGTTCGTTATCATAAGAGCCGAGGTGCATGCATTGAACGCAATCGCCTTCTTCATAGGTAAGAAAAATCCACCGTTGAAAAGTCCTTCTTTTTCTTTTTTTGGTTGCTTCCTCGATTGCCCACTCAAGATCTTCCTTAGTCACAAAGTCTGGTAAACGGATAATAGAAATAAATTTAAAATTTTTTCTTTATGGCCATAGTCCATTCCATCGCTGCCATTTTGCCACCAAAAGCCTTCAAGCGGTGGAACAACATATTCGAAAAAAGCCTTTAATCTTATGAGAACCCTTATAGCTCATCTTGATAGTGTAGGCAATTCCGTACAGCAGTTCAATAGAGCGCTGATATTCTCCACCCTCTTCGTTGGGATTCCCCCCCTTGCCGCGAACTGCTATGTAATTCATTTTAGGAATAGTAACGATTGCCGGTTTGTTTTTCGGCATATAAAATTCCTTGTATTCTTTCTTATAATCAAAAGCCATGCTTGACACTCCCTGAAATCATTTTTATGTATTATGCCATTTACGAATTTTTCAAAAGTGAAAATGTATAAAAATCTGGTGCGCAACAGACGTTTTTTTGAAAATGCAGCGGTTCTGGAGTATTGAATTTTTAACTGTGATTTACTGATTAGTTTAACCAATTTAAATAGAGCACACTCTCCGTCACAAACAATCCGTGTTTTTATACACTCTGACTATCCAGCCCGTTAAGCGGCGGGTAGTATTTTTCCGCAAAAAGCGCGGAGCCCTCCCTCCTTAAAAATTTTTCCCCTTCCCATAAAAAGCGTCTCCTGGCAAAAGACCTGAGGGGCATTTCCTGAGTATCTGGAACATCAGAAAAAAAGATATTTGTTTTTTATTTCTGGCCTCTAATCTTTTTCCCTTCGGCGTCTCATAAAAGAAAGCGATCCATACGCCGCCGTTGGAAATGGTAAAGCATCCGCCTTGCATCCTGCATGGACAGGTTTCCGCTACGTGCTTTTTCCGTCAGGACGGCGAGTTCCTGTTCCAGTTCCGGAAACGTTTTCCGGTCACAGTCCCGCAGCACGGGGACGACGAGGCCCTTATCCGTGCCAATGGCTACAGAGATGTCATAGTACAGGTTTTCCACGATGTCCGCGCCGTCAATTCTGGCGTTGACCTGGGGCACTTCCTGCAAGGCCTTGACTACTGCCTTGATAAAGAAGCTCATGAAACCAAGCTTGGTTCCGTGCCGTTCCCGGAATTCTGCATGGAATTGTTTGCGGAGTTCCATCACGGAGGACATGTCGCATTCGTTGAAGGTAGTCAGGATGGCCGCCTGGTGCTGGGCCTCTACCAACCGTGCCGCGATGGTACGGCGCAACGGGCTCATGGGTTTTCTGATGAAGCGCGGAGAAGCCTCCTTTCCTGTTTTCCCATTTTTTCCGGAGGTTGTCTGATCCGGTGAGGATGTTTTCTTTTCCGGCTTTTGTTCCGCGGCGCCAGTCACAGGTGAGGAGGGGACCGGAAGCGGGTTTCTCCCGCGTTTCCAGTGGTACGGAGGGCGGTGCGGCGGAACTTCCGTCAAGGGGGGGAAATGCGGCCTAAAACCGCGCCGATGGGGGCTTCCGCCCCTTCCGGGACGAGGATTTCCAGCACGCCGCTTTCATCCACCTCCAAATCCGTGGAAACCTTGTCCGTTTCCAGCGTCACCAGCGTATCGCCTTTGGCTACCGGATCGCCGGCGTTCTTGTGCCACGCGGCTACGGTGGCGGAGGTGACGGATTCTCCAAAGTTGGGAGTCAGGATGTCGCTCATGGGAGGAAGATGGGTTCAGGATTGTGCCCGCGGCCCGAAGGCAGCGGCGAGAAGTCTTTTTTGCGCGGCGGCGTGCAGGGCCTTGGCTCCTTCCGCAGGGCAGGCCATGGGCGGCCGTCCCGCATAGCGGAAGGAGGTGGCGAAGAGGTGCCCCAGCCTGTTCCGCAGGTGGCCCCAGGCCCCCATGTTGGAGGGTTCCTCCTGGCACCAGACGAAGTCGCGCACTTTCTGGTAGGGTGCCAGCAGGAAGGTGAGCTGTTCCCGGGCCAGAGGATAGATTTGTTCCAGACGGATGATTACCGTGTCTGCAATATTCCGTTCCTTCCGGCAGACGGCCAGGTCATAATAAACTTTCCCGGTGCAGAAGACGGCGCGCGTCACCTGATCCGGCGCGGGAGCGTCCGGGTCCGGCAGTACTTCGCGGAAACGGGAGGGGGCCAGAAATTCCCGGTGCGGGGAGACGGCATCCGGACGGGAGAGCAGGCTTTTGGGCGTAAAGACGATCAGGGGCTTGTGCAGATTTCGGTGCACCTGGCGGCGCAGGGCGTGGAAGTATTGGGCCGGGGTGGTGGGGTTGATGACCTGCATGTTGTCGTCCGCGCAAAGCTGGAGATAGCGTTCCATGCGGGCGCTGGAGTGTTCCGAGCCCGCCCCTTCATAGCCGTGGGGCAGCAGCAGCACCATGCGGTTTTTCTGGCGCCATTTGGCCTCCGCGGCCGCAATGAACTGGTCCACAATAACCTGTGCTCCGTTGGCGAAGTCCCCGAACTGGGCCTCCCACATGACCAGAGCGTCCGGGCTGTCCAGTGCGTAGCCGTATTCAAAGCCCAGCACGGAGGCTTCCGACAGAGAGGAGTTGTAAATGCGGAACGCGGTAGTGCCGTGGTTCAGCTTTTCCAGAGGAGTGTACAGGGAGCCGTCATTGAAGTCATGCAGGACGGCGTGCCGCTGGGAGAAGGTGCCGCGCTGACAGTCCTGGCCGGACAGGCGCACGGTGTGGTTTTCCGCGAGCAGGCTGCCCCAGGCCAGGGATTCCGCCATGGCCCAGTCCAGCGGTCCGCCTTCCCGGAAGGCCTCCCTGCGGCGAGCCAGGAAGCGTTTTTCCAGCGTGGGGTGAGGCGTGAAGCCGTCCGGCAGTTCCGTAAGGATATTTCCGATGCGCTGGAACAACTCCGGGCTGATTCCCGTCCGTATGCTGGTACGCGGGATGGGCGTTTCATCCGCAACCTGCGCGGTGGCGGGCAGGAGGTAGTCCGCGGAATTTTCCTTCATTTGCAGGTAGGCCTGTTCCATGCCCTCCCAAAGGTCTTTCCTGATGTCCCGCTCCTGCTGTTCCGTCAATTCCCCGCGTTCCCTGAGCGCCGTTCCGTACAGGGCTGCGGCGGTGGGACGCGCCTCAATCCGCTTGGTCTGCATGGGTGCAGTAAAGGCGGCCTGATCCGTTTCATTGTGGCCCAGACGGCGGTAACAGTACATGTCCAGAATGATGTCCCTTCCGAATTTCTGGCGGAACTGGAGCGCGAAGTCCGCCGCCCACACCAGGTCTTCCGGGCTTTCTCCGTTGATATGCAGGATGGGAGACTGGAGCATCTGGGCCACGTCCGTGGCGTAGCGGGAGGAGCGGGCTTCGTCCGGGCCGGTGGTGAAGCCGATCTGGTTGTTGATGACGAGGTGCACGGTGCCGCCCGTGCGGTAGCCTTTCAGCAGGGAAAGATTGAGCACTTCCGCCACGATTCCCTGCCCAGAGAAAGCGGCGTCTCCGTGCAGGACGAGCGGCAGCACATGCTTGCGTTCCGCGTCTTGCAGGTTGTGCTGCATGGCCCTGGCTCTGCCTTCCACCACGGGATACACGGCTTCCAGATGGCTGGGGTTGGAGGAGAGGCGGATGTGGAGGTCATGCCCGTCCACGTGGCGCGTGGCGGCGTAGCCGAGGTGGTATTTGACGTCGCTCCTGCCGATGGGGGATTCCGGAAGGTAGTCCGGCGTGAATTCGTGGAAGATGGTTTTCAGCGGTTTGTGGAGGATGTTGGCGAGCACATTCAGCCTTCCGCGGTGGGCCATGCCCATTTCAATGTGGGAGACTCCGGCGGCGGGACAGCGCTTGATCATGGCGTCCAGCAGGACGATGGCTCCTTCCCCTCCTTCCAGGGAGAAGCGTTTTTCCCCCATGAAGTGCTTGCCCAGGAATTCCTCAAACAGTTCCGCCCTGCAGAGATGGAAGAAGGCTTCTCTCCGGACTTCCGGGCCATAATCCACGCCGTTTGCCCGGAGCTGGATTTTTTCTTCAATCCAGGAGCGGATTCCCAGATTGTCTATGTGGTGGTATTCAAAGCCGATGGCTCCACAATAGATTTTTTGCAGCCGATTGATGATTTCACGGAGCGTGAGTGTCCCTCCGTCCATGAAGGTGCCGATGTTGACGGGCTGGTCCAGATCCTCTTCTTGGAATCCCATATCCTCCGGGGTGACGGGGAATCGGGGCCGGTTCGGCGGCTCCAGCGGATTGAAGCGGGCGCATTGGTGTCCCATGACCCGGTAGGCCCGGATGAGCTGGCTGATGCGCCCGCGGCCTTCCGCGCTTTCCGGAGGAACGGTGTAAAGGGACGTGTCCGCATCGGTCCCTGTGTTTTCTTTTTTCCCGGGGGCTTCTCCGCTCCCCAGTTCGTAGCCCTCGAACCAGGCTGCCCAGAGAGGATCTACGGACAGGGGATCGTTTTTCCATGATTGATGGAGCACCGTAATTTTCTCTGGAGGGAGTTTGGAGAAGATTGAGGCATGCATGCGGCAGAGCGGATGGTACGGGGCGTTTTCAGTTCTCTGATCGCTATTTTTGCTTTCCGCAGGGCGTCACTAACTGTGTTCGTTGAGCTGAACTTTTCCACGGAAGACCCAGTAAATGGCGGCGGAATAAGCCAGAACGAGCGGCACGCCCATGATGGCTATGTATGTCATCACGACCAGGCTTTCCCGCGTGGATGAGCCGTTGACGAGCGTCAGGGAGTGTTCCGGGTTGGGCATGGAGTAAAGCAGGTTGGGGAACATCGCTGTCCCGAAGAGAGCCATCATGCAGCCCATGGTGGAGCAGGAGGCGACGAAGGCCCAGCCCGGACGGTTCCTGTGGATGAAGAGCCAGATGGACGCGATGGAAATGACCGCCAGGGCGGCGATGCCGTAAATCCAGGGGGAGCGTTCCAGGGCCGCCGCTACGTGCGGAACATACAGCAGGGTGGCAGCCCCGTGCAGGATGATCAGGACAGTGAAGATGATGACGCAGGGTCTGAGCAGTTTCCTGATTTGTTCCTGAAGGCTGCCCTGGGTTTTCATCAGCAGGTAGATTCCCCGTGCATGGAGAACAGGGCGACCGTCGTCAGCCCCAGAAGAACGGAATAAGGATTCAGCAGGCTGAGGAATGTTCCGGTGAAGTTTCCCTGCTCATCCAGAGGAATGCCTTTGGTAACGTTCCCCATGGCTACGCCGATGAGCAGAGCCGCCAGAAGGCTGCTGATGGAGAAGGTGGTATCCCATCCCCTGCGCCACCATTTCATGGGCTGCTTGCTTCTGAATTCAATGGACACGGCGCGGAAGATAAGGGTAAGGAGCAAGAGCATGAAGGCCAGGTAAAACCCGGAGAAGACGGAGGCGTACACGTACGGAAAGGCGGCGAAGAGGGCGCCTCCGCCCGTGATGAGCCAGACTTCGTTTCCGTCCCATACGGGGCCCACGGCATTTAGTGTGAGTCTTCTGTTTTCATCGCCCTTGATGAAAAGCTGAAGGGCGCCGGTTCCCAGGTCAAAACCGTCCAGAATGGCGTATCCGGAGAAAAAGCACGCCGACGAGGATGAACCAGATGATTTGCAGGTCTGCGAGAGTGAGATTGTCCAACATGGTTTTAAAAGAGGGGTGAAGATTAGTCTTTGACAAAAGGAACCTGGAGTTTGCCTTCCCCGGCGCCGTCGTCTTCGTCAGTTTCCTGATCCGGACCTTTGTGGATTTTATGGGTGATTTGATAGAGGAAGAGGGCCAGCAGCAGGGCATAAATGATAAAGAACATACCCAGGGAGGAAAAGGCTTCTGCCGCGGTGAGGGTGGGGGATACGGCGTGTTCCGTTCTCAGGATGCCGTACACAATCCATGGCTGGCGCCCCAGTTCCGCTACGGCCCAGCCCGCCTGGTTGGCTGCGGGCCCAGTACGGAGAAAACGAATCACCAGAGCAGCCAGCGCTTCTGGAAGAGCCAGCCCTTTTTCCAGCCCCACAGGCCCACCAGAAACAGGGCCGCTAGGGCGCAGCCAATCAGGATCATGAGATGGAAGGAGTAAAAGACGGGCAGGATGGGAGGGCGTTCGTCCTGCGGGATGCCGTTCATGCCGGTGATGGCCGTGTCCAGGTCATGATGGGTCAGGAGGGTGAGCAAGTATGGGATGGAGACGCCCGTCACTTCATGAGTGGACGGGTTCATCCAGCCGATGAGATGGAGAGCCTGGGGAGCGCCGGATTCCATGACGCCTTCCATGGCTGCGAATTTGGCGGGTTGATGGATGGAGACTTCTCGTGCGCTGGAATCTCCCGTGATGCCCATGCCGGCCACGCCGATGAGGCCGATGACCAATGCCACCTTAAAACTTTTTTCTGACCCTCCGGTGAAGCGTTTTTTCAAAATATACCAGGCGGAGACGCTGGACGAGCGTGGCTCCCGCCAGCCAGCAGCCGGAGAGCGCGTGCGTCAGGCGGTCCACGGTGGATGGATTGAAAACAACGTCATAGAAGCTGGTGATATGGGCCTGGATTTTTCCGTTTACTTCCACCAGCTTGTATCCGGCGGGCGTCTGCATCCAGGAGTTGGCCACAATGATCCAGATGGCGCTGAAATGGGCGCCGAGAGCGACCATGCAGGAGGAAAGGAAGTGCATTTTGGGACCCACCTTGTCCCAGCCGAAAAGCAGGATGGCCAGAAAGCCTGATTCCAGGAAGAAGGCGAAAAATGCCTTCTGCCGCCAGAGGACTGCCGAAGATGTCGCCTACGCAGCGGGAATAATCCGCCCAGTTGGTGCCGAACTGGAATTCCATCACGATGCCGGAGGCTACGCCAAGGGCAAAGATAATGCCGAAGATTCTGGTCCAGAATTTGGCCTGCTTGTGGTAGAGGTCATTCTTCGTTTTCAGCCACAGGCCTTCCAGGGCGACCAGAACCACCCCCAGGCCGATGGTCATCGGCGGGAAGATGTAGTGGAACATGATCGTGATGGCGAATTGGAGACGGGATAATAAGACCGGATCGTCCATGATTGATTGGGGATGAGTGGATGTTTATGGAACAGGAGGACGGCAGCCAAACACCGATACCTTCATACTTTATACATCCCAAGAGACCCTTTGTTCAATTATTTTCCTTTTCCGTGGATAACTTTTTAGATTACGTCTAGAAAAGAAAGGCTTAACACTGGATGAACACGTCCATCCCTTCTTCCGCCAGAGCAAAAAGAGCCATCATGTCCCTGGGAGAAAGGCGTATGCAGCCATGGGAAGCCGGGGTGCCCAGCAGTTCCGTATCGTTGGTGCCGTGGATGTAAATATAGCGGCTCCGGGTATTGGCGTTGTGCGGTTCCAGTCCGTCCAGCCACAGAATGCGGGTCAGGATGAAGTCGGAATGTTCATTCAGACTTTTCGGGATGGCGGTGGGATAGCGGCCTGCCGGAAGGCGTGAGATGAAAATAGTGTCCTCCGGTTCTCCGTCTCCGATTTTTTTGCAGATGCGGAAATGACCTGTGGGGGTTTTCCCGGAACCTTCTTCATGGCCTGTACCTGCCTTCCCGCTGGAAACGGGGCATTGGAGCAGGATTTTTCCGGATTTTTCCAGCACCAGTTCCTGGCGGGGCAGATTAATGCGTATGGAAGGGGAAGCCATGACGGGGGAAGGAGTCAAAGATGTTGCTACTCCTGTTGCTCCATCCGGGCAATGATGGCCTGGATGGCGGTTGTCAATTGCCGCGCTACATTGTTGTAGGCTGTCTGTCCGCAGCCGATGGGGTCGGCGATGCCGCGGTTGCCCGTGTAGCAGGTGACCAGCCTGACCTTGTCCGCATGTTAGGGGAAATTGGCAAGCAGGGCGGCCAGGTGGCTTTCCGTCATGGCGTAGACATCTGTGGCGGGCGGCTTTCATGGCTGGAGAGATTGACGCCATGCTCCCGGAGGACGTGGAGCGTTTCCGGACTGGCTGCCTGCCCGGGCCATGCGGCTGTTCCTGCGGAACCGGCCTGCCATTCCGGATGGTGCGCGGAAAGTTTCCGGAACAGGCCTTCCGCCATGGGGCTGCGGCAGGTGTTGCCGGTGCAGATGAAGAGGATGTGTTTGCGCTGTGTCATGAGTCGGGGCGTTCTCTTTTGGAGTGATGGGGGATAGGTACTTCGTTGGGTTCCTGATACAAGTTGTCCGGGGGCAGCACATGGCCGGCGCCGCTGCCTTCCGACGAGGGGGGGGCGTCGTCTTCTTCATCTTCATCCTCTGCATCGCGGGAGGGGGGGAAAGCTGGGGGAACAGACTGCACGCCAGGGCTACGCACAGTACCGCCGTTATGGGAGTCATGACGGGGAACCATGTATCATGAGCGGAAAACAGGTACCATGCAATGAAGGGAACGAACAGGATACAGAGGCCCCAGGTGATGAAGCGCCCTCTGCGTTGAAAACGCAAAGCCCATACGGACAGAAGCAGGACGTCCAGCACGATGATCCATTGTACCCAGGCGGGGGCTATGGGAATCAGGACGGCAGGGGCAGGGGCAAGCGCTCCCATGATGCTGCGGACAGTTTGCGCCGCCAGAAGGGATTGCGCGTCCGGCGTGTCGGAAAGGGCGGATGGTTCGGAAACGAGTACCGCATCCGCAGAGGAAAGCAGTTTTCTGACGGCAGTAGTATCCGGCGGACGCAGGCCGGACATGACGGGGACGATCACTTCCTTCGTGTCCAGAATGGTGGGGCTGCTGTTTGCCGCCAGGGGGATGCGGCCGTTTTTATCCAGAGGAATGGAGCGTTTGTCGCCCAGAAAAAGGGTGTCTCCCGGAATGATTCTGACATCACTGGGTTTCAGGTCCAGGGCATTCAGAGCGGCCACCAGAGGAAGAGTGGGAATGATATCCCCGCCCCAGCGGATGAAAAGCGGCGGGGAGACCCTGTTTTCCGGAGCTGGGGAAAACAGCTCGTTATTTTCCACGACGGTTCCCAGGGAGGGGGCTGACGTGGTTATTTGCGGAGGTTCCCCTACGAACCTGTCCGCGCGCGGGAACTGGTCCGTCTTTCCTACGATGTTGGAAGCGGGAATAATCAAGTCTTTCCAATCCGGCGGAAGGGGCGAGCGGCGGGCGGATTCGCTCATTTGCCGGCCCAGAGCCTTGTGGAGGAAGCGGTCCAGTTCATACCCCACGGCGGCTTTGACAATGCTGTCCGGCTTTTCTTCCCAGGTCATGGGGGACATCACGTAAACATTCCTGGCTCCCTGTTCATACAGGTGCCGGAACAGCACTGTGTAATCCATGGGATTGGGAGGATAGGAGGCGAAACTGTTCAGTGATGATTCCCGGTGCAGGGAAACCACGGGAAGCTGGGCCGTCTGCCCTTTGTTGAAGTAATCGTAGGGCTGGAGGACGATGCTGTTTTCCGTATTCAGCCCTTCCGGGCGAACAGTCCGGTATTCCCCAGCCAGCAAATGTTCCGCTGCCTGTTCATAACAGAAAATGGTAGGAGGAAGAAGCACATACCCCAGAATCCAGCCCAGCCCCAGGGAAATCTGGAACAGGGACAGGATAAGCAGGAATTTGGGGGGAAGCGTCATCAGAGGGGCTGGGAAAAATCATGCTAGCATAGCAGCCAGCGGTTCTGCAAGCGTGGAGCCGGGCAGAAGCTTCCGCAGGTGTCCCAGCCCGGCGGGAATCTGAGCCAGATACCAGGTTTTTCCCTGGTTGTGGCCGATATTGGCGTAAGCACCCAGCATCTGCATAATCCGCTGCAGGGCGCAGGCACGGAAAATACGGTGATCTATGGAGTGAGCGGAGATATTTTCCCACTCCCTGAGCAATTCATCCGCCTGTTCCGGTTCCAGACGGGCGTAGCCGTCATAGACCAGGGAGGCCAGATCATATTCCGGACGGCCGCCGCGCATGCCCTGAAAATCAATCAGCCAGGTTTTTCCCGCGTGGATATGCACGTTCTGGGACTGGCTGTCCCGGTGGACGGGGCATTCCGGAAGGGCCGACAGAAACTGCGCCTGCTCTTTCAGGGCGGGATGGTTCAGGAAGGAAGCCGGTTCCAACCCCAGGTGGGATCCCAGGAAATGTTCAGCAAAATAGGACTGCTCCCCGCGGTACAAGGCCTCGTCAAAAGCGGGCTGGAGGGGAAATTCCTCCGGAAACGGGCAGGAGTGAAGCAGATGGAGTTGTTCCATAGCCCGGATGTAGCGCAGGCGCAGGGAAGGCCAGGGTTCTTTCCGGAAAGCCAGCAGGTTGGCGTCTCCCAGGTCTTCCACCAAGGCGGCTCCGCATCCGGGACCGAGAGGTTCATAATCGTAAATTTCCGGCACGTTGACACCGTGGGCGTGCAGATGCCGGGCTGCGGGGATAAAAGAATCATTGTCCGCACGGTCATTTCCCCACTGGATGCCGATGCATGTGCGGCCGCCAAAATGGATGCGGACGATCGTACGGCCGGAGGCTCCCAAAGCCAGGGGACGGAAATCTTCCTGACGCGGAATAATGTGAAAACTCCGGTGAACCAGACGGGACAATTCTTTCATGGAAAGGTGGCGTGGCTGCGTTAAGAGCCTTGCGTAAGGATGGCGTATGAAGGATGACGGCACCCTTCATACGCCGAAAATGAGGAAAGGCAGGGCAATCAGGCGGGGAACTGGTGGTCTTCCCCATAGCCGTAATGCTCCACGACGTAATCCACATCCTTGTCTCCGCGGCCGGAGCAGTTTACCAGAATGGCGCCTCCTCTGTTTTCCCGTGCCCACTTCATGGCATACGCGATAGCGTGGGAGCTTTCCAGAGCGGGAATGATCCCCTCGTAACGGGAAAGTTTGAAGAAGGCGTCCACGGCTTCCTCGTCTGTGGCGGTGACATAGTTAACGCGGCCGATGTCGTGCAGATAGGCGTGTTCCGGCCCTACGGAAGGATAATCCAGGCCGCTGGCTACGGAATGGACCGGTCCCGGATTGCCGTCTTCATCCTGGAGCATGATGCTTTCAAAACCGTGCAGGACGCCCTTGCGTCCATAGGTGATGGAGGCGGAATGATCCCCAAGCCTGGGACCTTTGCCGAGGGGTTCTACGCCATAGATATCCAGCGGGTCTCCCAGGAAGGCGGTAAACATGCCCATGGAATTGCTGCCGCCGCCCACGCAGGCGCAGACGGCGTCCGGCAGAAGTCCCGTCATTTCCAGGAATTGTTCCCGGGCTTCCACGCCGATGCACATTTGGAAATCGCGCACCATTTGCGGGAAAGGGTGGGGGCCTACCACGGAACCGATGCAGTAAATGGAATCCTGATAACTGTTCAGGTAAGATTCAAAGGCGGAATCCACAGCTTCCTTCAAACTTTGGAGGCCGTGCGTGACAGGCACCACCTTGGCACCCAGGATTTTCATGCGGGTGACGTTCGAGCCTGCTTGGCAATATCTACCGCTCCCATGTGAATTTCGCATTCCAGGCCGAAGAAGGCGGCGGCTGTAGCCAGCGCCACGCCATGCTGTCCTGCGCCCGTTTCCGCGATAATGCGCTTCTTGCCCATGTATTTGGCCAGAAGGCCTTCCCCCATGCAATGGTTGAGCTTATGGGCGCCTGTATGGTTCAAATCTTCCCTCTTCAGGTAAATTTGAGAGGTGCCCAGGTGGCGGGAAAGGCGTTCGCAGTGGTAAACCGGGGTGGGACGTCCCTGAAACTGTTTGCGGATGCGCCGCAATTCATTAATGAACTGGGCGGAGTGGGCTATCGTCTGGTAGGCTTCCGTAATTTCTTCAAAAGCGGGAACCAGCTCGTCCGGCAGGTAAACGCCGCCGTATTCGCCAAAACGGCCCTGGGCGTCTGGAAAATTGCGTAAATAAGTATGGAGATCCATGGTCTGTTGCGTTCGTGACTGCCAGTATTTAGCACGATGCCACAATTCAGGCAAAAACAATCTCCCCGGAAGCCCTTTTAAAAAAGAAAGGAAAGAAAAAGGACTTCCCCGCAACAGGGGAACGGTTTCTCCGGGAGAGACCGGGAGGAAAAATCGGAAATCAGGCCAAACGGCGCTTTCTGATGGATTTTCCGGTATCGGCAAGCGTCTGGCGTGCGTCCGGATCCGCTTCGGCCATCAAGGCTGCCAGATCCCGAACGATGTTCTGGCGCATGCGAGCTACCAGATCGCGCCCTTCCTGGGTGATGGCGACCATGATTTTGCGGCGGTCTTTGGCTGCGCTCATGCGTTTCAGGTAGCCCATTTCCTGTAATTTATCCACCATGCCGGTAGCGGCCGCGGTAGAATGCCCCATTTTCTGGGCAATGCTGGACATGCTCAGAAAATCTTCGCTGGCCAGATAAGTCAGCAGGAAAAACTGGGGGTAGGAAACCTTGCCCTCATTCAATTCTGAAGAAAGGTTCAGAATGCAGGAACGTTGCGTGAACAGGATGAAATCCGCCAGCTTGTTTGCTTCTTCGGAAATGGAGCTCATGATCGTTGTGAATGTATGGGAGGGTTGATAGCGATACCCGTCCGGAGACTCGCCGGCGGTTCGGCCAACCTACCGCCGCGTCCTTCTACGGGCAAGTCAAAAATATAAATTTTTATTAAAAATTTTACATTTGCGGATAATAAGCATTTTGATGGTATTTGAAATACAATATGTTGACTGTTAATAGAATGGATATATTCTGAATATAGAATGTGAATAACATGTTAAAAATAGATATAAGCTATTGATAAACGGTATTTTTTCACAAAACTTCCGGGAATCCGCAGCAAATCTGGCATAAAGAGGCGTTGCAGCATGACAAGCCTGGATTGAAGAGGGCTCTTGTGCAGAGGCTTTTCATGGGAAATAAAGCCTTGCCGGAGGAAAATTTTATACACAGCGGGAAGCAATATTTTCCTGCCCTTGAGACGGAATTGGAACTTCTGCAGTCTTTCTTTCATGGCCTCCTTCCTGCCGCGATAGTTGCGGTTCCTTGTTTACGGCGGTATGAGTCTATGACGCTTGTAAAGGCAGGAAAAACCTTTTTAAACGGTCCTGAAAGGAGGGGAAAAGAACAAACGGAAACCTGCCCCATACTGATGGAGCAAGCGCCGTTACAGACCCGGTTTGGGAATGACGCTCTGCTTTTGGGAGAAAAAATTGCTTCTTCCCCAAAAGTCAAAGGCTGGCGGAAGTAATAGGGGAAAATGCTCAAGGAGCCGGAAAAAAGACTGCCGGGGTTCTAAGAGGTTACCTGCAAAACTCCTATTATCCGGAACGGCCTATTTTGAAAATAGTCCAGCGGCAGTGAAAGGGCCGGGCGCATCAACCGCATTAATAAATGCTCCATTACAGATGACGCATCATTGGTTATCGGCACGGTGTGTAAAAGAGCAATTGCGCCGTCCATGTTCATATTCTGAAGGTCCGTTATCAAATGTTCACGACCATGGAACTTAGAGCCGTTACCATTACATTTCAATGATATCGGTTTGCTGGGGATGCGTGGTTCATTAATTTTTTCAGCATTTATTGTTTACGAGTGGTTCTTATGTCATTCCTCGCTATTCCGCACAACGGAAAATTTTGTGATCCGTCGGCCTGTTTCCTGAAAAATAAGAAAGACGGCGTTGCTTGCCGTCCCAGCTGCCGCCATACAGCAAATCCAGCTGCTTGCAGCATTGCAGGCAGAAAATCATGGAATAAAACATTACTGCCGGCAACATCATTGCATGCCGCCAACCTTATGCTTGTATCCGCAAGATATTTTATTCCCCCGCCATTCTCCGGTAAGTTTTTTCTGGAACTCTTTTCCGGAGAATGGACGGAGAACAATAGCAACAACTAGTTGGCGGGAGGCGGCGTAAAGGTGCGGGCTGACATATCCTTGTCCAGAACCAGCATTCCCTGTCCTTCTCCCTTAATCATGCGTAATTTGCTGATGATGTCCTTGACGGTTTCTTCCTCTTCCACCTGTTCGGTGACAAACCATTGCAGGAAAATATCCGTGGCGAAATCCCGTTCTTCCTTGGCAAGATGCACCAGCTCGTTGATTCGGCGAGTGACTTCCTGTTCGTGGGACAGCGTTTCTTCAAAAATTTCAAGAATATTGGACCAGTTTGCATCCGGAGCGTCTATGGAAAGCATTGTAACCTGGCCTCCACGGGAAAGAAGGAAATCATAAAATTTCAGCGCATGAGCGGTTTCTTCCTGATATTGAATGCGCATCCAGTGGGAAAAACCTGTCAGACCGGCATCCTGCAGATAGGCGGACATGGCCAGGTAAAGGTTGGCTGAATACATTTCCCATTTGATTTGCTCATTAAGAGCAGTTGCCATTGTTGTACTGATCATATTGTAAAATCCTGTTGATTTTTCCCACTTCTACAAAACAAAGTCCGCAGGATCGATAATCCTGCGGACTGTATGACGGGAAGGGGGGAAGGGAAGGCGTCAGGCTTTTGCGGAAACCTCCTCCGGAATATTATTTTCAGGGAGTTCTTCCGCCGGAACGGAGGGGAATTCTTTAGTTTCCGTAACCACGCTGTTTTCTTCAGATGCTTCCTCCCGGGCGGCTGCCGCCTCGGAAGAAGAGGCGGCCTTCTGTTTTTCTGGTGCAGCGGAGTCCGTTGCCGGCGCGTCCTGGCCCTTCTCTTCCGGTTTCCGTTTTTCCTTGGGAGCCTTCTTGGGAGAAGGAGCTTGAGCGGAGACGGTTCTTGGACGGCTGACAGTGTTATTGGAGAAAACAAGGATGTAGCCCTGTTCGGACAGCCAGAGCAGATCACGAACCAAATTCTGCTGTTTTTCCATGGCCTGGGCTACTTCTTCTTCTGTGGCCTTTTCCTGTTCCGGGACTGGGGCCAGCTCTTTAAGCATGGCATCGACGCCTTTGCCGGGATTATTGGCCGCCCAGGTGGCAATGGACATCAGGGAATCTGATAAGACGGTGCCTTCTTCCATGGCCTTGGGGCGTGCCGGGCCGGTGTAATGGTTGCCTTTCCACTTGAAAATAGGCATATGATGCCGGGCTAACCCGTGGCAAAGGTTGGGAATCAGCATGCTGGGATGGCGGCGGGTGGTGCCGGATAATTGGATCAGGTGCGCCCACAGACCGGGGGAGAGGTGATTCTTTTTCACGGCTCCGTTGACGAACACCTTGTCCGTAACGTCATAGCACTCGTCAAAGTGGTTGGATTCGAAATCCTGTTCTACCGCGGCGGGAGATTCCAGAAGCACTTCGGAGGCTCCTTCCCGAACGGGCTTCCAGGCGGTGCGTTTGGAAACGGCTTCCTGCCATGCCTGGACAGCTTCTTCGCTCTTGTCCGTCACAATCTTGGAACGGAAAGCCTCAAAAGTCATGTTGGCAAATTTGGTGCGATGCAGGTTCATCAGGGCGGACTGGTAGCCGTGCCAATTAACGGGACCTATCAGCTCGTTGTTTAAGGAACATTTGGCAATGGCTTTGAAATCTACTTCCTGTTCTACGGATTCGTAATATTTGGGCATCCAGGTGGACTGCCAGAGGTGTTTGACGGCCTCCTGTCGGGAAATAAAGCAGGCGCCGTCGCCATGCTTGCAATGGTACAGATCCGGGCCGTTTTCCTGCTTCATGAATACTAGGTCATAACGGTCGTAGGAACCCATGACCACCTTGGCAAGATCCAGCAGGGAAATGGTGCGGCGGTGTTTCTGTACTTCCTGGTGCAGGGCAGCCAGGCCGGAATCCACGGGGCGCAGCTCCACGCGCAGGCCTTCCGTCGGTTCCTCCATGGCGGAGCAGGGGAGTTTGATCGCGGCGGTTGCGGAAGGAGCCGCGCGTGCGGTCTTCCCGGTTAAACCTTCTTTCGCCGCTTTGACCGTCAACACGACGTTCCCCCCGGGGCTGACGGCCTTCACGGCTGTCGCGCCGCGGTCGGCGGTCGCCTCCCTGCCTGTCTCCGGACCTGCGTTCCGGGTAGGATACAGGCCGTTCCTGACGGGCTCCCGGTCTCGCCCAGGCCGGACCAAATTGAAAGTCGGCCAAGCCGGAAAGGTCCGGAATCTGCTGCTTGGGGTCTGTGGAAGGAGTTTCGTCGGTCATCATGTACGGGTTGTTTCAATAGCAACTAAATGAGGTGGATGGCAATCATTTTACGTGCAAACAGACCGAAAATTGTTCAAAATGTCATGAAAGGCATCTGGAAATGCAACTATTTCCGGTGTATCCTTTCAACTCAACTTCTGTCAAATGCTCTATATGGATAAAATACGTCAACGACTTTCCGACCTTGGTTACGCCATTTACGATGCTCCCGCTCCCGTAGGCTCCTATGTGCAATGCGTACGCACGGGCAACCTGCTTCACCTCTCCGGCGGCATTTCTGTGAACGGGGACGACAAATACTTTGGCAAAGTAGGGCAGGAGCTGACGGTGGAAGAAGGTCAGGCCGCTGCGCGCGCGCCGCTATTTTGAATCGTCTGGCCGTTATTGTGCAGGCGGTGGGGTCTCTGGAAAAAGTATCCAGAATCGTGGCCGTGAACGGATTTGGAAATGCCGGCCCGGATTTTTATGACCATCCTAAAGTATTGAATGGCGCATCCGATCTGCTGGTGGAAGCCTTTGGAGAAATTGGCCGCCACAGCCGTACGGCGGTAGGCGTATCCGCCCTGCCGCTCAATGTAGCGGTGGAAATCAGCATGGTGGTGGAAGTTCGTGATTAATATTAAAAACCGGAAGGGATTCGTGCTTGAATCCCGGCGGCATTCCTGTAGAGTGCCGTCCGGTCAATGCCCCCCCGTGGCGGAATGGTAGACGCTGCAGACTTAAAATCTGTTGTCCGCAAGGACGTACCGGTTCGAGTCCGGTCGGGGGTACTTCTTTAAATAACAATGAATTATGTAAATTAAAGGTTCGTTTTTGGCGGGCCTTTTTTGTTTTCAAATACGCTGAATTTACCCCTTTTTGCTTGTATCTCCGGTCAAAAATAGTTACCCAGTAGTTACCCGGGATGGAAGAGAAACGGAAAAAGAAAGCTGCCCCTTTGACGCCTGTAAAAGATGTTTCCCGTGAAAAAATGGGGAAAGCCTGCTGGCGCCTTTCGATTCCCGCCTCCTTTTCGGAATCCGGAAAGAGGGAACAGCGGTTTTATCCCTCCTATAAAAAAGCATTGGCGGCGGCCGGGGAAATCAAGCTCGGAAAAGTGGCTGTGGATGCCGGGATTGTTGAATTAACCCAAGCTCAGGCCGTAGAAGCTTTATCTGCGCTGGATATTTTGGAAGGCTCCGGAATAGGGTTGGTGGATGCTTGCCGACTCGTGAAAAGAATGCAGGAATCCGGGATAGGAGATATAGCCGAAATAGAGCATGCTTTCAAGTTGGGAGCCGCACAGATACGGCATGAAAAGAAGTCTCCTTCCTGGAGTGAAGCCGCTTGGGAAATGGTTCGTGTGAAGGAAAAAATCACAAGGCGGCGTGAGCGTACCTTGCAGCAAATTCGGTATATGATTCGTCGCATGGAAAAACGATGTCCCGATTTTTGTGTGCGCCCCATTGGAGGCATTACAGGCGAGGAATGCCGTGCGGCGTTTGGCAGGGCTTTCGATTCACCGATTCAGCAGGATAAAGCGAGAGTAGTCTTTTCCGGCGTCTGGACGCTCGCAATGAAGCGTGGATGGGCTCTTTCCAATCCGACCCGCATGCTTGATGCGTTAAAGACGCAGGAGCGGGAAATCAGGGCATTGACGCCTGAAGAAGTAGAACGGTTGTTGCTCGCTTGCCGACCGCCTTTGCCGGATGATTCTTCCCAGTTGGATTTGACATCCGTTCAGCCTGCCGTGGCGATACTCGTTTTTGCCGGCATTCGCCCGGAAGAACTGATGCGGTTAACGTGGGAAGACGTATCTTTCGAGGATGGCGTTATTACTGTCAGGTCTGCTGCTTCCAAAACAGGGGGAGCAAGGCATGTGATGCGAGGCTTTGCGGGCATGGTTGTCCCTGGTCCCAGAGAAGGAACGCAAGGGTGCTATTATTCCGGAATATTGGCGTTCCCGGTGGGAAGCGGTGAGGAGTCGGGCGGGGTGGGGGAAGAAAAAAGCCTTGGCCTAAAGATGTGTTACGTCACACCTTTGCCAGTTACCACGCGAAAACCTATGCAGACTTTGGAAAGCTCCAAATGGAAATGGGGCACCGTTCCGCCGAACTTCTACGTAATAGATACACCAATATGGCGGGACTTACCGGAGAGATGGCCGCACGTTTTTGGGGTTAGTATCTGTTCCTCACAAAGGGATCGAATATTGACTTTCTTGAGTTTTACTACTATCATCTGGCCAATCCGCATTATGGCTACAAGTTCACCATCTTCCCCTCTTCGTTATCCTGGTGGTAAACAATCTCTCTCGCCTTTTTGTGAAGGCCCTGATTCGGGCTAATGATATGTATGGATGGGAGCAGGGTTAGCTCTTCGTTTATTGATGGATGACGTTGTGTCACGGGTATTACTCAATGATAAATGCCCGATGATTTGTTCTTTTTGGCGCTCCTTGTTTTGGCAGACAGATGAGTTATTGCAGCTTGTAGATAAGAATCCTGTGACAATGGAAACATGGAGGCGTACACGTGAGATTACGCGACGTCCTAAGGAGTTTTCGGAAGTGGAGGTAGCATTTGCATTATTTTTTTCAAAATCGCACTAATTTTTCAGGTGTTATAGATGGGGTGTAATTGGTGGAAAAAAACAAGTTGGAAAGTATAAATTAGACGCTCGTTACCCCAAAGATCGTTTATTGAAATTGATGGAAACTCTATCTATGTTGCGCGATAGAGTAAGCATATTTCATTTAGATGCTATTTCGTTTATGCACGCTCATGTGTTGCCTTGGGGAGAACTTGTTTGACCTATTGTGATCCTCCTTATTTTGAGAAAGGCCAAGCTCTTTATATGAATTCTTATCTTCCTGAGGATCACGTAAAAAGTAGCCGATTTCCTACATGAACATGCTTCTGATATGCGGTGGATGGTGAGTTATGACAATGCTCCACAAATTATAGAGCTGTACAAAAAAGATTCTCTATATAGTTTTGATTTGCCCTATAGCGCACATCGGGTACGACGTGGTAAGGAATTATTGGCTCTTAGCTCTGATGTGAATTGCCTCAAGGGGTTGAGCTGGTATTGAAGCTGAGTCCTGTAACATTTGGTTTTGTTTCTTCTTCCGTTGTATAGTGAGTTCTATGAGTTGTTTTATGATAGGAAGGAAGATCGTGATTTGAGAGCGTAGCTCTTCGGGTGAAGGGGTTATGAAAGGAGAATGTACATACGCATGTAGTGCATCTATATGAGAGTTTAGGATTTTGTCTATTAATGCTAGAATTTCGCGATCTTGAATAACATTTTTGGATTGATTTAGCATACTTCCCATAGTTGTCTTTTCGTTCACTCCATAACCGAATGATTTACAGGATATGCGAAGAATGTAATCCAATAAGGATCTGAGCAATATGCCTGACGCAATAGGGTATTTTTTTGAGCGTATAAGGTCATGAAATTCTTTGCATGCATCGTAGAGTTTGATTCCATCGTTTGGAAGATCTCCGCTCAGAGTGATGATACTTTTTATTATTTCTAGAGCAGGATCTTTTTCTTTTCGTCTTTTTAAACGTGGAGGAGCAAGCTCTGGAGAAGAAATAGTAGATTGAGGTTCTGTAATAGTAGAACGCTCATAAGGCCCTACTTTTTTGTTCTGTAGAGACCGTACTTGTTGGCTTTACATAGTGTTGAGTAAGATAGTTCTGAGCATTTTTACGGCGATTTTCTACATCTCGAATGCCGCTTCCATCGGGATTGTCGTAAATGTTACATATATAAGCTTATCAATGGTTTCTACTGTGGCAGGATCGGGATAGGCCATACTGAGGGCAGTCGCATCTGTATATCCTAAGTATGAAGAAAGAGGTTTTACAAATTCTTCTAAAATAGTGAAAGGGTAACGAACTTCCCATTGTTCTGTTAGTTCAGAGTGCTCTTCTAGATATCTTTCTAACAGTTCTTCCTCAAAAATGGTGCAGAAGACTGAGGTTGTCTCCCTTTTGATACTATGAGGGAATCTTCGAATATAATTTTTCAGATCTTCGGTGATCCTATTTTTTTGAAGTTCTTTATTACCTCCGTGTAAAATCTTGAGGGCTGAAATGCGTCGATTTCCTTCTTTTTACGATATATTTTCCCTTTATCTCTGGATGTGGCATTACCAAAATGGTTTCACCAAAAAAGAAAACCTTTATTATTGATGGACGAAAGTAATTCTTTGAATTGATTAGGTTTGTCATCATATATCGCCTGGATGCATGCTGCCTGGGAATCTACTGCTTGAATACGAGGATTTGCTTGGTCAAGTAACAGTTTTTTGAGAGGAATTTTTTTTTTTTTTGTGGTAGGCATATGAAAAAAATGTAAATTATGATTAAAAAATATTGAAAATATCATTCAAAAAACTTAATATAAGCCTTATATTTATATCTGCTGTTGGTTGTATATCAATATTTTTATAGATTTTAAAGTTTTCAGAGTTCTATATAATTTTACCGGAAAAAACTTCTAAGAATGATAGTTATAGAAAGAAAGGTGAAAGGAAGCGAATAAACAGCTTTCCCGTAGCCATGTCAGAAAATTATATCTTTTCATGAAGAAAGACAACAAAAAAAGCCCCTGACCTGGAGGCCAAGGGGCTGAACAGGAGCACTTTTCTGGAAGGATGCTACTGTTCACGGCTGTAATGGCAATAAAAAACCGCCCGCGTTTCCCAACGTGGACGGCTAACGGAAAAATAACAAAGAGGGTTTACCTATAGCATACCTCTTTTATTACGTCAAGCCTTCTTCCAGCGTTCCAGCGTTTCCACATAGATGCCGGAGATTTTGCCGCCGTCCATGGGTTCGATGTCTCCGAAGTTGGGGTTGATGGGATGGAGGGTGTATTCCATTTTGCCGGTTTCCGGGTTTTTCTTACGGACCAGTTTTTTGAGTGTCACCCCGCGTTCATCATGGTATTGAACAATGGTTCCGGGTTTGGGGATGGGGGGGATGGTGTATTTTTTCATGATGACCACGGAGCCGTCCGGAATGGAGGGTTCCATAGAGTGACCGTTGACGCGCAGCAGGTATTCCCCTTTTTCCAGTTCACGGTATAGCCAGATGTCCTGCGGGATGGTGTCTCCATCCGCAAGGTTGCCGGCGGCAATGTTGCCGATGATTCGTCCCTGGGCTTCCAAGGGAGGAGCTGTGAATGTTTCTACCGGGGTAAATTTCTTACGAGCAGCTTCTTTTTTCTTTGGCGGCGTTTTGAATGGCGGTATTGACGAATTCAAAAGGTTTTCTTTGTGGGCTTTAGCGGCCTCACAGATGATGTCCCATTCTTCATCTGTGAAGTCGATGACGATGCGGGGAGAGGATTCGGCTTCTCCGTTCATTAGTTTTTGGAGCTGAAGAACTGCGTAAGCAGGGAATGCCCCTCCGGGAGCAAGCCAGTTGTCTATGGTTCTTTTAGGCGTGTTGAGTTTCCCTGAAAGCCAAAAGCGATCCTTACCTATAGTTTTGAGCCATTTTTTTACGTCTTCTTTATTCGGCGTCATACGTTGATTTTACGCACATTTCATGAAAAGTCAACCTATTGATTAGAAAATATCACGCATAAAACATGAAATGTGTGTTGACGTGTTCATGATTTTTACGTAAAAAAAGATTTCATCAACTACGAGAGATCATGAAAACAGAAATCGACTTAGACAAATTGCCGGACGGCTGCAAGGAGCCATCTGCTGGCCGAAGCGGAAGAAGGGTTGAAGCCTTCGGAGGCTATTATTCGCATCATTGAACGAGAATCATTCCGCAGGGGATTCCGTGTTCACCTGACCACGGCCCGCGATCTCCCCGTCCGAAGAACCCCAAGAAGCCGGCAGCCTAATGGAAGAAGACCTGATCGAAGAATTTTATCCGGCTCGGCTGGCACGAACTTTAACCCAACCCTGAACAACAATGAAAAAAATGACGAACGAACAATACTGGATGCGCCGAGACCGCGCCGAGAAAATGAAATCTCTTTACGGCTGCCCGATAGACTTTTCGGAAGACGAACTCAAGCCCCGGCCCGGTATCGTACAGAACCTTGTCTTTTTCCGCTCTGCTGGTTGGGATCTCCACGATTGTTTATTTTATTTACATTAACATTAAGTAATTATGAACCAAGACCATAGGTTGCCTGAACAAGTGGTCAGAGACATTTCAAAAGGATTAGCTGATGTTCTGTCTCAATCATGGCCTAAAAACGCCGATGCCACATTTGCCGGTGCGCCTCAAATCAACATCAATATCACTGCTCCCCCGTTGCCGTCCCGGCTGGTAAGGCTCTCCAAGTTTGCACAATGCGGACTATTTTCCAAAGGTTCTGAACCGAGCCGGGCCATGTTGGAAAGCGCCGACGGTAAACCCGATTGTCAAGTGTGGCGGAGTGCTTTACGTGGACCTGAATCGGGTTACAACCGCCATTATTGAACAACTCTCTGATACAACGACCGGAAAGCGCTACCGCAAAACCGGCTCGTTCAATGCAAATCTCTAACTACCTGAAAAAAAGATGGCCGGGGCCAGCAGGAACTGACACCCGACCTGAATACTCAAACAAGAACAAGACAATAATATGAGCCTATTACAAAACATCAAGCGCGGAGTGCAGCAGCGTCCGCAGCGTGTCATCATCTACGGGCCGGAAGGCGTGGGAAAATCCACGCTGGCGGCCGGGCTGCCCGCCCCCCCTGTTCTGCTGGACACGGAACAGGGATCTTCCCACATCGACGTTGCCCGGCTGGACTGTCGGAGCTATGAAGACGTGCTGAACGCCATCGAATCCAAGGAAGAAAAAAAAAAAGAAAAAAACGCGCATCATCGCTCCATTGAAGATTTGGGCTACGGCAAGGGATATAAGATGATCGAACCTGTGGCCATGGATCTCTTGTCACGCCTCAACGCGTTGATGAGCGCAGGAATGAATGTGGTGCTGGTGGGACACCCCCGCCGCGTCAAATTTGAAATGCCGGAAACAGCCGGCGCCTACGACAAAACACGAACTGAACCTCTCCAAATTTGTCGCGCCGCTGGTCAAGGAATGGGCTGACGCCATGCTTTTCTGCAACTTCGTCGTAACAGTCCAGGATGGCAAGGGACATGGAGGAAACCAACGCATGGTCTACACCTCTCCTTCCGCCCCCGTGGGAAGCCAAAAACCGGCACGGGATGCCCGCGGTGATGGCGATGGACGCCGGGGAAATCTCCCGCCTGCTGTTTGGAGAGGGCTGCGGACCTTCCGGGAACGCCCGGCCGGCGAAAAGCAGGTGCCGCCTCCGGCCGCATCCGTGGATCGTCAGGCGGATGCCCTGGCCGCGGTGATTGACCACGCAAAAAGACGCCCTCGCCTTCATGATCAGCCGCGGAATCATTACTGCCGGACAAGGGCTGGAAGAAGTCCCGGCGGAATATGCCGCCCGGATTTTGAAAACTCCCGCCCGGTTCAATAACTCCGTAAAAGAATTCATGGAAGGAGGGGCGTGCCGATGAACCCCGTCACTTGCATCAACGTCGCCCGCGAAAACCGGGCATGCCGTCCTCTCCCTGGACGGAGCGGAATACGCCGTCAACCTGGACGACCTGCAAAAAAATCTCGCTGACATTGCCGGGCCCCGTCCGGCCCCGGCCACGGAACTATTGAGGCCGTCCCTGCTCCCCAAGCTGGCGCAATGCCCCTGCTACGTCTCCTCCCCCCGACGCGGGAGAAGCGGCCCAGCGGGGAACCCGGATGGACGCCGCCTTCCGGGCCCTGCTCATGGGCGTGGACGAATTCAGGGCGTGTGAACACCTGAAAGCCGATGAAAAAAGAATCCATCCTCTGGGCGGTGAAAACGGTCCGGACGCTCTGTTCCGGGAAGAAGTCATTGCCGACAAAAACCGCTGCGCCTTCCCGCAATGGCCCCCCCGCGTGACAGGCGGGGGGAAGCGGACTGCCTCTGTCCCGCGCTCGGCAAACTCTTCGACCTCAAAAGCGGCCAAATCCGCAACTACTGGGAACAGCAGGCCTCTTACGCGAAATCCTTCATGGAACGGGAATTCATGGATGAAATCACCTGCCACCTCCTCTACTGCGACCAGCAGCAAATCGTCACCCGGAAATTCACCTACCGGGAAGCCATCTCCATCGTCAACGACGTGGTGGACGCCGTTGACCGCGGCGGCGGGCCGCGCCTCTGCGACTACTGCGGCTGGTGCGCCTCGCAGGACACCTGCCCGCTGCGGAACCGGGCGGCGCAGGAAATGCTGACCCTGGCGGAAGCCGGAACGCTGGAAGAAAGCTTCGCCGAAATCGCGGAAAACCCATCCAGGCTGGCGGAATTCGTCACCAAGGCGGCTGTGCTGGAAAGTTACGTCAAAAAAGGAAAAGAAAAAATCCTCGACTACCTCAACAACGGAACGGAAGTCCCCGGATTCAGGCGCGTCTCCCGGAAAGGCACGGACACCGTCGCTCCGGAAGACGTCGCCAAATACGCCACCTGGATTGGCGTCCCGAAACTCCTGAAATCCTATGGCCCGCTCAAGGCGGACGTCTTCCGCGCCCTGTTCGCGGAAGCATTGCCGGAACAACAATTCCCGGAAGAACTGGTCAGGACGGGGGGCCGGATCCTCCTACGTCAAAAAAAAATCTCCGTCTCCAAAACCGCAACCACCAAATAACCATTATGTTCAGTTACATATCAGAAGGCGAGCCCAGCGAATACGGATTCCTCCCCGCGGGCGTCTACGAAGGAAAAATCGTCAAAATGGAAGAAGGAATCTCCCAGGGCGCCAAAACGCGGGGATGCCCGCAGCAAACACGCCAAACTGGCGGACACGAAAGAATTGAAACTGGTCATCAGCGATTACCTGACCCTGCTGAAACCTTATCAACCGGCCCGGCCCCTGACGGGGCCGGTCTCCCTGAAGCTGGCCTTCGTCTGGCCCTACCGCAAGAGCGAGCCGAAAAAAAACCGGATCGGGGGCTCATTCCGAAAACGACCAAACCGGACTGGGACAACCTGGCCAAAACCCTGCAGGATGTCCTGACCCGGTTGAGATTTTGGGAGGATGACGCCCAGGTGTATTCCGCGTCCGTGGATAAATGGTGGGGCGAAGAACCACAAATAACAATCACTGTGCAAGAAGGATCAGAGCCATGAAACGGAATCCTCACATCATCGTTCAGCAGGTTTGCCCCATGAAGAAAACCGACGACGGGAAATACGAAGTTCAGGCCGCGATTGTACACCACAAAGGAATTATCGCCCGCTATCGCATGGAGTACCCCACGAAACGGCATGCCCGGTGGGCGCAGCACCTTATTTGCACGGTGAACAATGCTTCACGCCTCCGTTGTTCTGATGGACTTAAAGCCTTGATTGAGAAAGGAACCATACGATGAAAAAATTTCAATGCCCACTGTGCGGAACAGTCTTGCAATTTTTCCATGAACTTAAATTTGGAGGGCTGGGCCGTGTCGGATGTTCATCCTGCGAATGGGTAACTTTTTAGCGTCGCCGCCTCAGGCTTGGAAGGCCGCTGAAAAATATATTCTGGATTTCCTCCCATCATGAGGGTCTGGCCGGGGGACAAGTTGCAAGTAGAGGATGGAAGCATTTGTGAAGTGATAAACGTTAATAAAAATCTAGCAATGATGGACGTGAGGAGAGGTGAAGGAAGACCAGTATTCACGATTGCAGATACTCATGTCCTTAGATGGCCCTGGGAGATTGAGCAGAAAGGAGGCCAGCAATGATTAACATCCTCCTATCCGTCAGGCGGCCTTTCTCCGAGAAAATTTTTGTCCGGGGAAAAGAAATGGGAACTGCGTAAAAATGCGCCACGCCTCAACAAAGGCGACTCCGTCACACTGTGGCTCTATGAATCCGGCCAGTACGGGACACGGGGCATCATCGGCAAGTGCCGTTTAGTTGTCACTGCTGGACTTCGACCATATCCCCCAAAGGGAATTTTAGAATGGACCATGAAGCAAGCTTGCGTGACGGAAGAGCACCTGCGGAATTACCTGCCTTGCTATGTCTGGGGCATCCAAGACCCCGTGAGGATTTCCACAGTGCCGCTCTCTGACATCGGCATGACCCGCCCGCCGCAGTCTTGGCAGTACCTTACTGACGAGCAAGCAGACATCTTAGAAAGGAGGGGGAGTGAATGAGCTACATCTTTTCGCGGGCGCTGGTGGAGGAATACTTGGAAGCGAGCTGCTCGGATTCCGCACCGTCTGCGCCGTCGAGCTCGAACCCTGGTCCGCAAGCGTACTGCTCGCCCGACAGAATGACGGACTACTCCCGACTTTCCCGGTTTGGGATGACGTACGCACCTTTGACGGACGACCGTGGCGCGGCCTTGTTGACGTGGTATCTGGAGGCTTCCCGTGCCAGGACATTTCAGCCGCAGGAAAAGGTGCCGGCATTGACGGCGCCCGCTCCGGCCTCTGGCGGGAAATGCACCGAATTATCAATGAAGTACGACCGGAATTCGCATTCCTGGAAAACTCACCTTTGCTTGTGGGACGAGGACTTGCCAGAGTCCTCGGTGACCTTGCCGAAATCGGGTACGATGCGGAATGGCTTGTGCTGGGAGCTGACGCCGTTGGATTACCCCATCACCGCTCCAGATTATGGCTTCTTGCCCACGCCGCGGGCCTGCATAGGCACGCACGGCATAGCTTGGAGCCGCGCGGAACAAGGCAATCACAAATGCAACCTGGAAGATTACCTGGCATATCTCTATGTCAGGAGTGGAGGGAAGCGCGTCAGGGGGATGTGCGTGTCGGCGTTTTTCGTCGCCCTGATGATGGGGTGGCCCCAGAAGTGGACGAGCTTAAAGCCCTTGGCAACGGGCAAGTTCCTGCAGTGGCGGCAACTGCATTCCGGGTTCTTCTCGGTAGATTCCAACGTGGAAAGGAGGTCTTATGAAAGACTGGACAGGGAATAAAAGGACGCTTGGCGCTACGCTGGGAGCATCCTATCTCCCCACCGGTGAAAGGCCGAGGGAAGACTATTACGCCACGCACCCGGACATGGTGAGGGAGCTGCTCAACGCTGGCGCGCCTCTCCGTCAGCGGGTATGGGAACCAGCCTGCGGAGCTGGTCATATCGTCAATGTACTGAGGGAGCGGGGGCATGAAGTGTACGCAACCGATATTGTTGACCGGGGATGTCCTGATTCCAGCGTGCTAGATTTTCTTTGGGAGTTTGCCGACGCACCTATGGGTGACGTGGACATTATGACCAATCCCCCCTATGCCACGGCCCTCGAATTTGTTGAGCGTGCGCTTGCCTGCGTCAATGACGGAGCCAATGTCTGGATGCTTTTGCGCCTCCAGTTTTTAGAGGGCAAAGCCTGGCGCCGTCTATATGACGTAGCGCCGCCCGCGGACGTGTGGGTGTTTTCCGAACGCCGGACCTGTGCCAAGAACGGGGATTTTTCCAAAACCGAAGGCGGAGCCATTGCATACGCTTGGTTTCATTGGATTAAAAACCACCGTAGAGAATGCATTATTAAATGGTTATGAACTACAACCCCCAACTGACGCTTTTTTGATTATGGAATTCATCAATATCCCAACAGCCTTGTTTTCCAGCCCCGAATATATCGGGGCGGAACCCATACAGCGCGCCACCTGGATCTCTCTGCTGGCCTGGTGCTGCGAACAGGAAAACGGCGGCATCATTGAGGGCTGCCGCTCTCTGGGGCATGCGCCGCTGGATGCAGACCTGCGGCGTGACTGACCAGGAAATCAGCGCGGAAAACGAACTCTACCACTTTGACGGCGACAATCTCGTCGTATTCGGCTATCCGCATGAAATACAGGACAGCGTGCAAACGCGCCGGAAGACCGCCCGTGAAAATGGGAAACTTGGGGGAGGCCCAGGAAAACCGACATTGGAACCAGTGTAGGAACCGAAAAGGAAACCCACGAAAAACCAACGTCAGTTATTTCCGAAAACCCAGCAAAAACCAAGCCGGTTATTTTTTTGAAAACCCAGAAGAAAACCCAGCAAAAACCGTAAGGAAGGAAGGAAGAAAGGAGAATTCACCCCCTTACCCCCCCCTCTCCGTGCACCGTGGAGGAAGTCGAAGCCCATCTTCGGGACGCGGCCTTTGCGGGGCGTGTGCGTTTAACCCCCGACCAGATACCGGACTGCGCCACGGCCTACTGGGGAAGCCGGGACGCCGTCAACTGGACCCGCAGCGGCATCCCCGTGACTAGGTGGCAGTCTGATGCCGTCAGCTTTGCCACCTCCTACGCCGTCAACCATCCGCCACCCCCTGGGAACGGAGACAAAGACCCTTACAGCAACTTTGAAGAACTTTAACAATCAACAATTTCAAAAAACATGATCGACTCTCAGACACTCATCGACGCCGAAAAACTGGTGCTCTCCCAGGCAATGGACGGCACCCAGGCCTTTGCGGACCTCCGGGACAAGGGCATCAGCCGCCAGACATTCAGCCTCCCGGCGCACCAGCAAATCTGGACCGCTCTGGAAACCGTCGCCGGCACGGGAGGAACCGTGGACGCCCTCACCGTCATCGCGCGCCTTGAAGCCCAGGGCCAGCTTGACGCCGTGGGAGGGCACGCCGGAGTCGTGGAGACGGCCACCTACGGAGCCCTTGCCCGGTACAAAACCGCCGCCGCCCTGGAAATGGTCACGGAAGCTGCCAAAAAACATGCGCTGCTCGCGTTTGCCTCCCGGATGGCGGAAGCCGCCGGCGATCAGCTCAAAAGCGCGGAAGAAGCCCTTGATGAAGCCGAGCGCGGCATGTCCGCCCTGCGGGACCGGTGTGGCGTCCGCCAAACCGAAACCATCCGCGGAGCCGTGGGAACCATCATTGAAAACCTGCAATGGCGCATGAACAACCCCGGAGCTATCAAAGGAATCTCCTCCGGATACCGCCGCCTGGACCTGACCCTGGACGGCCTGCAGCCCGGCGCCATGATCGTGCTTGCCGCCCGGCCCGGAGTCGGGAAAACCGCCGCCCTGGTCAACATCTTCACCAACATCTGCCTTGAGGGAACCCCCGTGGGCATGTTCAGCCTGGAAATGCCGAAATCCCAGCTCCTGGAACGCATCCTCTACGGCATGGCCGGCATCAACTCCGACGACATCCGCCGCGGCAAGCCGATGACGGTCGGACAGCAGCAGCATTTCACGGCCGCCGTCAGGAAAATCACGGCCGCCCCGCTGCACATCGACGACGAAAGCTCCCTTACCATCGACAGCATCAGAGCCCGGGGCCGCCGGATGGTCCGGGAACACGGCGTCAAATGCATCGGCGTGGACTACCTGCAGCTGGTGCGCTCCACGACCCAGCAGGCCCGGGGAAGCCGTGAACGAGAAGTCTCGGAAATCTCCGCCGGCCTCAAATCCCTGGCCAAGGAACTCAATATTCCCGTCCTGGTGCTGGCCCAGCTCAACCGCGACGTGGAAAAAAGAGCCGGGAACGCCCAGGGCAAACCGGTCGTTTCCGACCTGCGCGACTCCGGCTCCATTGAGCAGGACGCCGACCAGATCATCATGATTCACCGCCCCTACATGTACAAGCCCGACAAGCACGACCCCACGGAAGCGCAGTGGATCATCGGCAAAAACCGCTTCGGACGGCTGGGGCGTATTCAATTCCGCTGGACCGCGGAACTCACAAAATACGAGGAAGAACAGAATTACCCCGTCAATAAATCATGAAAAAACTGGACATTATTACTCAACCCTGCGGGTCTCATGCCTTGAGAATATCCCTTTATTTGGGATCCAAGCGCAAAAGAATGAGAATTTGTATCGGATTGGAAACACACGATTACATGGAAGCCCAGCGCCGAGCATTGCTTCTTCTCCGCTATAATAAACGCCTTGGAATTTATGACCGGGAAATCCCGGAAGAATCGGAAATTACATATCCTGAAAAAACGGATGACTTACCCTTGTTTCGGGACGACAATGAAATTCAAAGCGAAAATGGTAACTCCCGTTGATATATTCCGGCGTAAAAAGATAGATGCTCGACCCATGTCCACACGCGAACGGGCTATGCTGCCCGCCGCGGAACGAGTGAATTCTATTTTTACGGCGAACGTTGAAAAAGCGCAGTTCCTGCAACGCCTCGCCGACATGCTTGACGACTTCCTGGCCGGGAAAAGGCAGGAGATCATACTTCCGGACGGCACGTCAACAACGGTGGGCGTGATGCAGGGGAAGGCCGACTTCATAGCCAAGGCCCGCGCTTTTATGGACGCAGAAGGAATGGCAGCGAATGCGGGAGACAACCGCATTACCAACATTGGCGCTCGTTCCCGCCTGTCTCTGATTTTTGACACCTACACCCGCTCCTGCTACGGCCAGGCCCGCTGGGAAAGCGGCATGACCCCGGAAATGCTCTACTCCTACCCGGCATGGCGATTCGTCCGGCACCCGGGAGCCAGGATGCCCCGCCCGATACATGTCCTGCATGAAGGCGCCGTCCGCCTCAAGACGGACTTCCAATTTTGGGCCGTTGAGATGAATTCTCCGGCCATTGGGGGCTTCCTGCTGCCCTGGCCGCTCTACGGCTTCAACTCTTGGATGGACATTGAATCCGTTTCCCGCGCCGAGTGCATCCAGGACGGTCTGATTGGCCCCAACTGGACTCCCGGTCCGGTGGACATGTCCCGTTTCGGGGCAACGGTGCCGGAACGCCTCATGAACCGCTCTGCCTCCGTTCAAAAGATAAAAGACCCGGCCCTTGCCGCCCGGCTCCGGGAAAGCCTCAAGAAGCGTCTTGGAGTGGATGCCCTGGACAAAGACGGACGGCTTGCCATTCCGGCCCGTGAGCTTGCCCAGCGCATGCAGCGGCAGGCGGAGCAGGAAAATCCGGTAGAAATATCACCGTTGCAAATGACGCTTGATTTGTTTGAGCCTGAAAGAAAGGATTCTGCTATGGCGGGCTTGATGAAAAAAGCGGGGTTGCGTCCGCGCGGGGAGGCAACATTAGGCCAGGTGCAATCATTTTTACATGCCTTGAAAACCCGCCATCCGGAGCGGGACTGGGTCAAAGAAAAGGTAGAAAATGGAATTTCCGGTGAATTCCGTCCCATGGCAAAGGAAACTATCCGTAAAAACATGAATGAATTTATGCGGATGGTGGATCCGGAGATTCTGGAAACGTTGCCGCCGATGAGATCTGTGGACAAGGATACAAATTTTGGCAACAGAGGAAGTTACAACCCCATTACCAGAACTATTTTTTATTCCAGTGGAGAAGAGTTCGATAAGGATAATCATTTCCATGAGCTGGTGCACTGGCTGCACTTTAATGGAGAGAACGTTAAAAATAAGAAGATTGGTAATTATTTTCAGAAGAGGATCAAGGGCGAGAAGCGAGGGCGTTTGTCGTGCGGATCGGAGGGGTATTCCGATCATTTTGCCCCATCATTTGAACAAAGGGATGATTATGCCGGAAAAATTTATGGGAGAGAACCCCTCGATGGAATGCCTTACGGGGTAGAAATGCCTACGCGTCACCTTCAAAAACTGGCTTTGTCTCCTAATGAGTTTCTGCGATATTGGAATGATACCAGAGACGGTAAACATTACTGGCGTATGGCATTTTTAAGAAGTTTAACCTTACTGTTCAAATGAATAAAAAAGCACTAGAGTTATATCGGGAATATCAGTCAGGAAAGTTAGAAGTTAACGAACTGATTAGTCAACTTGCTGATTTGTGCGAAAAGGGAGAATGCAAGGTAGAAGAACTAATTGTCGCAGAAATGAAAGCCGGCATTTGTATTATACCAACTTTGGCTGACGGAGTTGAACTGGAATTGTATTTCCGTGAACATCCGAAGATGAGAGGGAAAATGTTTTTAGAATGAAGAAAAAATCCACCATTCCACCGAAGCGGACAGGACGTCCGACCAAATACACGGACGCTTTGGCGGACGAAATATGCAGACGCATTGCCGAAGGGGAAATGCTGATGCAGATTGTAAGGGATGAACACATGCCGGAACGTAAGACAGTTTATAACTGGATGAATGAGCATGACGGCTTTTACACAACTACGCGCGCGCGTGCGAGATGTCGGCGGATGCCTTGGTGGAAAAGGGCCTGGAAATACTTGATGGAAGCAGCCCCGATTGTGCGCAGATGGACAAAAATAGAGCCGAATACCGTAAATGGCTGGCCGGGAAGAGAAATGCCCGTTACGGGGAACGGAAGTCCGTGGAACTCACCGGAGCCAATGGGGGACCTGTAGAGATGATCACGGAATGCGACGAAGCCAGAATAGCGTCCGTCATGGACAGAATTGAAGCCATCCGCAGAAAGAGGGCGGAAGAAGAGAATGGCGGAACGGTGTGATGACATAGTATCCCGGTGCCGTTTACGGCTGGCTGGATCGCCGTTGCCGTGCTGGGGCTGGACCCCTACGACTGGCAGATCAACACCTATGAGGACATTAACGATTACCGGCGCACGGCTGTTGTAGCGGCTAACGGTTCCGGCAAAACTGTTTCCCTGGTAGGTCCTGTTGTACTATGGTGGCTGTATTGCTTTCCCCGCGGACGTGTTGTTCTTACGTCTGGTTCCTGGCGGCAGTTAAAAACCCAGCTCTGGCCTGCAATCCGTGCTTACCAGTCTCATCCGGCATTCCGGGGTTGGAAATGGAACCAGATGGAAATTTTTGACTCCGGAAGGAGGCTTTACCTCTATATTTTCTACCAATGATGAACAGAAGGCGGAAGGGTATCACGCGACGGCGGCAACGCCTGTCCTTTATATCGTGGATGAAGCGAAAGGCGTTCAGGACGGTATTTTTGAGGCGGCGGACCGATGCACCGTCACCCGGTATTTGTACCTTTCCTCCCCTGGTTCGGCCATGGGGAAGCATTACCGCTGCTTTCACGACGAGGCCAAAAACTGGCGGCGAACCAGGGTCACGTCATACATGTGTCCCCACATCCGCCCGGAAAAACGCGCGGAAGACTTGGAAACCTACGGGGAATCACATCCCCTCTACCGTTCCATGCACCTTGCGGAATGGACGGAAGGGGGGGAAACATGCTGGTCATTACTCCGGAACAACTGAGACATGCGATAGACCATCCTCCGGCGTTCAAGGCGGGTGGACAATGGGCCGCTTTGGATTTTGCAGCCGGCCGAGACGAAAATGCCATTGCTGTACGGGAAGGAACCCTTGTCAGACTGGACCAGGCGTTTAGACAATCCAGCACGGTACAGGCCCGGCGCCGGATGGCAAACCGTCTCAAGGAACTCGGCATTGAGGCACATAATGCATGGGGAGACTCGGACGGTTTGGGGCTACCTATCGTCCAGCAAATGGCCGAACCGGTTGAAAGCGGAGGGGACGGCTACCGTATTAAAGAGTTCCGGGGAGGATTGCCCGGGGAAGACCCGGAACATTACCTGAACACCATTTCCGAAGCGTGGATACTGGGGGCTCGCGACATCGTCAACGGAAAGATCCGCATTGATGAACTCGACCCGGTCACATTCCGCCAGATGACTACACGCCAGATGGAATGGGACCAGAAGGGCCGCCTCCGCGTCATGTCCAAAGAAGACATGCGGGGAAAGGGCTTGCATTCCCCGGACCGGGCCGATGTGATTTTCATGGCTATTTGGGCCGGCCGTTCCTCCCGTGGCATTTGGACGGAGGAAACGGATGTGTACACGCCTCCGGACACGGAAGACTGGTATCATGACTCCTGGACGGAAGGTCCTGTCTCCTGCGAAATCTGAAACACATATCCAGCCCCGACTATTTACGGATTTGAGGATTGCCGCATCATATTTTCATGAGGCAAGCCGCCAACTACAACGTACACGCCACGGAATCCCTGCCGCAGTCTCTTGCGCTGCATTTTATTTCTCCATCCGGTGAGGATATGGACATCAGCGGCATGACGCTACGCGGCGCGGTGGTACAGGATGGAGTGATCATGCTGGACTGTGCCGTTACGGGGGCGAGTACGGCATTGGTGACATGGCCGAGGCTGGCCGCCGGATGCGGCGCTTATGATATTTTTTTGACCGACGCATCGGGAAAAAGAATACCCCTTGTTGAAGGGATCCGTGCATGTAGTGTCCCGCGTTACGCCTCCGGATGGAACGAATGAGGCCGCGGCCGTGGCCGGCGCTCTTGATGTCTCCATCCCCGAAACGGAAGACGGCTCCGTAACCATTGTGGAAAACCCGTCCATTGTGGTCGAGGAACTTGTACGACAGGCCGAAGCGGCCCGGGATGAAGCAACGCGGCTTGTGGAAACGCTGGAAGGACAGGTGGAAAGCGGGGAATTGGTCAATGAGGCTGTAGCAAATAAATTGCCGGGAGCTCTCAAGGAGGCGGGGGAGTGGAATTGGCCGCGGCAACCGGGCAATCCACCTTGTCCAGCAGGGGACGCCGCCGACACCTGGACCATCGTCGGAGGCTACGCGTTCACTTGGGGAGACGAGATTCTGGCGGGGCATCTGCCCGACAGCTGCCGCCTGAGAAGCATTTCCACCGTGTATTTTTTTGAAACCCCGGCCGCTAATCAATATTGCCTGCGGATTTGGCGGCTGACGGACGGCGCTTACAGCCTGATCGGCACCTCCGCCTATGTGTCCAACCTGTCCAGCGGCCAGACGGCCACGTGGGTATTTACGCCGGGCGTTACGTTGCAACGCGGGGACAAGATCATTATCCAGGTATGCGAAGGGACCGAGATGACGCCCTATGCCTTGGGTATGCACGCCGTGCTTACTCCGTCCGTCCCCGGACGCGGTTTGATCACAGAAGTGGTAAACCCTCCCACCGTGAACGGCACGATGGCCCCGCTGATGACCGTGGTGGTGGACTATGACGACGGCATCACCCTGGGAGGGATGGAACTGGCTACCGCGCGGCAACTGGATAGCCTGGGGAGGGATGTGCGCCAATCTTCCGCGACTGCCGAGGCTGCGGCGCGGACGGCTGGCCAGAACGCCGCCACGGCATCCACGGCTGCCGATAACGCCGCAACATCCGCCACCAGCGCGGCCAACTCCGCCACAGAAGCCCAGCAGGCCCTTGCCGCCATCCCGCAGGTAGATGCTGCTGGTAACATGACGCTCGCTGGCGGTCTGACTGCGAACGGCACCGTCAATGCCAACGGCGGCGTCAACATCCCGCTGGCTGTGGGTGCGCCGACCGATACGGGCGCGGTCAACCGCCTGCATGCCGCAGGCTTGGCCGGAGTGACGGACATTTTTTCCCAGCACGCCTACCTCAACACGGGCAGCATTACGGCGACAGGGACGGCGGCAACTACCGCTCTCATTCCCGGCCAGTATGCGCAGGTTAGAGTGCCTGCCGGGACTCACAGCACGATTGTCTTTCCCTTCACAGGGCCTAACGGTCAACATAATTATTCCAACTTTGCGGGATTCTCCATTCCGTGGCGCATACCCGGCGCAGGCAAAATTACCATAGGCATCGGACGAGGCAGCAAAACGACAAGATCTGATTTAACCCAGGGATCGTACAGTATTATCCCTGGCAATAATCTGGCCCACAACAGCGGCGAAATTCTGGACATCACATTTGATAATGTACGGGATGCGACCCGCGGGGGCTACGTGGTCAAGGTGCGTGAGATTTACGCTCTTTCCAAGGCGGCAGGGTGGAGGGTGAAAACCACAACCAGCTTTATTCCGGCCTCCCATAACGAGCCTATACCTTCAATCGTTAATAAAATTATCTATCATCAACGAACCCAGTACAAATTCGAGAGCGAATATATTTCGTACGGCAGCCTCTATTTGCTGACGGGCGGAGGGCAGACGGTGCAGCTGCATAAAATTGCGGCGGTGCGCGGCGTTAATGCCTTTGAAACGGGCGTAGGGATTAGTTCGATAGTTACTGATTTGCCGGGGAACGCGAGCGGGGATGTGTACATGCAGGTGGGGTCTGCGGTGCGCACCCTCTACCAGCCCGGCAACATCAATCCCGTTTATTACGCGCTGGAAGCATTGGCAAGAAACGATATTGAAGCCGAAGAAACGGCTGATTTTGTGGACATTAACATACCTCTCTAATGATGAACGACGCAGAAATACAAATTCAGTTTCCGAAGCCTGGAACATGGCAGGAATTCACTCTGACAGCTGTCTATCAGGACGCGGAAGGGTACACCCGGACAGCCCGCTACGCCCCTAATGAAATTCCAGCGGATCAGGCCCCGGCCATGCAGGCCGTCGTGTCCGCTCTGGTAGGACTGGCGGAACCGTGGCAGGCGGTGCAGGTGTGGGCACGGCTGGGAAAAAGATGTCCTGACCCTTGCGGAGGATGGTGCCTATACAATGATTGATGCGGTGTCTTTGACCGTTGAGGCCGTCAATCCGCAGGGCGGGCGCAGGGTGTTCACTTCCCGCGACTACCCGGCTTTTATCATCACGGACCCCGCCGCCGTGGAGTTTTTCAAGCATTTCACTACTAAATAATATGAGCACGAATAAAGAAAAAAAGTGAGTTGGCTGACTGGTCTCCTGACCGGTTGGGGTATCAAGGAGAGTTGGGCAAAAGTCATTGCCGGAGCTGTGATTGGGGCCCTGGTTGCCGCGGGGGATTCTGACGCAACCCGGCTGCGGTCATTCCGTGGACGTGACGCCGGGCCGAACCGAGGTATGCAAAGACGGCTCCTGCCTCGTCATTGAGCAGGGGCATATCTCCTATTCCCAGGCCCAGCCGGAAACGGACGTTCCGCCCGTCGTGCAAGTCATCCCTTCCAAGAAATAAGGCCATGTGCAAACCCCTTAAAGAATATTTGGCCGTTGTGCGGGAATATAAGGATACGATTGTGATGTTTATCGGCATCGCGGCGTGCGTGTTCGTGTATTGCGATTTCCGCGCCCTTGCCGCTACACAGGCGGAGACGGCCGCCAAAACAGCGGAAATCCTGCGTACCATGGACGGGCGGCTTTCCGCCCTGGAACATCAGAGAGGAGGCCGTAGCGGTGAATAAGCTTCTGAATCCTTCCGTTCTTTTGCCGCTGATGGGTGGGGCAGCGGCCCGGCGTTTTTGCCGCCTGCGGAGACACGGCTGCAAGCATTGCCGCGTTCTGTTTCCCCATTGCGCGCCTTGTGTTCCTCCGATGTGCGGAACGCTGACCAACTGTAAAGTTTTTCTTACAAGTTCCCTTTAGTTAATAATCAATAGTTTCCGCATGCCTACCCTGTACATACTCATTGTGGACGAACCCGGAAAGGAGCAGTGGATGAAAATTTTTCTTACCGAAAGAGACGCCGCTTTTTTCCTGGCTCAATTTAATGAGTGGCATTTGCATGCCAAGTGTCATTGCTACACCGTGGAAGGCAAGCGGCTTGTGCAACTTATCGACAATCTGAACGAATGAATACTACAGAAAGAAAGATGGCTGCGGCTATCCTCCGGTTTGAAGACAGCCGCGTCACCGGGCCAGATTCCCTGCGCGTTTCCCGCCTTCCCGCCGCCGACAAGGGCGGCAAGTGGGAGATTTGCGGCCTTTGCGACGGTATTGAACCGGCCGTGTTTAACAGATTGATTGAAGGCCCTGCTGGATGCCGGAAGACGTGAAGAGGCCTGGGAAGGTTGTCTCCAGTACGTCCTGGATAATACCGCCGCCGTGCGTTCCTGGCTGGGTTCCGACGCTTTTCCTGGCGTTGAATTCATCCTGCGGGACCATTATTTCAATTCCGGGAGCAGGAATACCGGGAAGATCCTACAACGTGCATTGAACATCCACGGCGCCGGGCTTGTGGTGGACGGGATTGTCGGCCCCAGGACCCGGCAGGAGTTGCAGGACCAGCTGGCCGCTACGGGTGAAGCGGTGTTCCTTATCGCCCTGCAGGAGAAGCGTCAGGCGTTTTACCGTTCGTGCAAGCAGTTTTCAACCTTCGGGAAGGGCTGGCTGAACCGCTGCGACGATGCGTTCAGCGTGGCGCAGGCTCTCGTTTAATTGTTACCTCACTCCCCTTATGAGCAAGAAAACCCGCAGCCAAAAGGCCGCCAGGAAAACCAAGACCGCCGACTTTGAAATTTTCGAGGATCGTTCCCCCCAGGAGAGAGGGTATCTTGGTTTTTACACCAGCATCACGCCCCGGGTGCTGAAAAATGCCCGCGAGAGCATTCAGACGGGTAATATGCTCGACTTGGAACGAGTATTTCGCTCGATGAAAATCGAATGGCCTCGGCTGCGGGGAAACCTGCGGAAGCTCCGCGAAAAGGTTCAGGCATTGGAACTTACCGTGTCTCCCTGGGCCGAGAAAGGCAAAAAGCCGACACCAACGGCCAGTCGGTACGCGGATCTGGTGGAATCCGCCCTGTATTGCTGCCGGCTTGAACAGGGAAAATGGGAACTGGACCTGAACGGATTGATTGGAGCCCTGGCGGAAGCTCCGGAACGCGGCGTGGGTGTGCTGGAAATCATGTGGAACCCCGGCCATATCCGTGCGCCCCGCGCCTATTGCCCCATTCCATCCACATTTTACAAATGGTCCAGCTACCCGGCTCAAATCGACCGTCTTGTACTATGTCCAGACGGAGTAGGGTGCGGTCCCGAAATGGAATTCCCCCCCAACAAATTCATTGCGTCCCTCAACTGCGACGGGCTTGACCATCCTGTTTACGGCGCCAACCTTCTGGCCCTGGTCGGCTGGTTCGGCGCGGCCAAATCGGATTATCCTGGTTCATGGAGTTCTGCCAGATATTCGGATCCCCTGCGGCATGGAAAAGCATCGGGAACCCTGGCGCAGAAAAAGCTATTTGACCAGATGGTGAAATTCGGACAGACGGGCATCCTTGTAACGGCCCCGGATGCGGACGTGCAATTTCACGACGCCGTCAAGGGAGGCAACCAGCTCCCGCACCTGAACATGATCGAAGAGGCCAACAAGGCATGCGATATTCTGATTTTGGGGCAAACCCTCACCAGTTCCGTTTCCAGCACGGGCGGCAATCGCGCCCTGGGCGAAGTGCACGAAAATACGGAAAACCAGGTTGTTCTAGCCCGCGGGAAATACGTTGCCGGCGTCCTCAATCAGCAACTTGTCCCGGCCATCCTGGAACTTAACCTGGGAAGACGCCCGGCACATCTGCCCGTCATCTCTTTTAAGGACCCGTCCTCCGGAATGAGCTTGGCAAAACTTGACTGGGTGGACAAGGCAACCAGGATTGTTCCCGTCGCTGAAGAACAGGTTTACGACTGGCTTGACATCCCCATGCCCGAAGAAGGGGTGAAGCTCTATCAGCCTCCCTCTTTTGGGAGCGCCGGCTTGGAACCGGGGGAAATGGATGACCTGGACAGGGAATCCCTAGTATATGCGGCGCGTAAAAAAAAACGCTAAAGCACATTGAAGAAATTAACCGGATTGCCTCCCGTGTCGGACGCCAGACGGATCAGGCGGCCTATGAACTGACCTCCGGTGTTGCCGGATTCATGGAAGCCCTTTATTGCCTCCGTCGAAGCCGGAGAAGACCTGGAAACAGTCATCCGGTCCGCCCGTGAGCTGGTTCCGGATCTGTGGGACGAGATAGATACATCCCTGCTGGAAGATCGCCTTGTCAAGGTTCAGCATGCCGCTCTTAAAGCCGGCTGGAACTCCATGCGCGAATCAAAAACGACCGCCGAGAAAGAATGACGGGCATGAACATTGAAATTGACATGAGCGGTTTTGACGCCGCACTTGACGATGCCATGAAGATAGCCGCTCCGGAAACGCTGGAATCCGCGAACCGGGAAAGCGGCGAATACCTGCGGGACTATCTGGCGTCCTGGTACGACGGCAAAGGGCGGGAACACTGGATCAACAATTCTCTTCCTACGCACGGTCCGGGGCGCATGTCGACAGGCTGGTTTTCCAATATTGCCCGTAAATGGTTCCTTTCCTCTGCGGATGCTTCCGGAGCGGTTATCTCCAATCCCGACGAGGACGGATCCCTGCGGCATAAAATAAAGGGAGGGACAATTACGGCCAAAAATGCCGGGGCGTTGACTATTCCCCCTTGTTCCGGAGGCCCACGGGCGCCGGACGGCTGATTATCAATCCGAAATCGGGGAATTGTTCACCATCCCCAACAAGAACGCCCTGTTTGACGCCGTGGACGGCGGGGGAGTGCGTGCGGTGTATGCCCTGCGCCAATCCATCACACAGGACCCCTGGCCGGACGCCATCCCGATCGGCGAAGAACTGATCAGCGCCTATGGCGTCAAGCTCATGGACGTTCTGGCGGCGTCTCTTGATGCCTGAAACACATATCCAGCCCCGACTATTTACGCTTTTCCGTTTCATGCCATGCTTGAGGCATGGATTTTGAATTCAACGTTCCTCTTGCGTTTGGCGACGCTCCGGCCTGTATCGTGTACATGCCGGAGGGGGAACATTTCATCAATGCATCCATTGGAGGACGGCAGAAAGTGATTGTGGACCGCTCCTGCCTGGAGGCTTTGCAGCGGGACCTTGCGTTGAAGCTCACTCAAAACGTGCGGCCCGTCTGTTACTTTGACCACAAGACGGGGCCCGCCTCCTTTATTCCCGCTTCCTTTGACTACATGGACGGCGTGGGCGTCATCCTCAAGGGGGAATGGACGGAAAGCGGCAGGAAATCGGTGCTGGGGCGTGACTACAGCTATTTTTCTCCGGCATTCAGGCTCAACACGGCAACCTGCCGCCCTATAGGTCTTGAACCGGATGACATTGAGGTGGGCTCTCTGGTGAATGACCCGGCCTTTGAGAATATTGCCCGCATTGCGGCCGGCAAGGCCAGACTTGAGAATTTCACGGTTCTTGAACCGAACATGCCTTTGAATGGCGGCGGAGAGGATACCGGTGCTGTTCATGACCAAACAAATAACACACATACAACAATGTACGAACTACTGGTTAAATGCGGTGTCCTCACCAAAGAGGAAGCCGCATCTGATAAGGCCGGCAAGATCGCGGAGGACAAAATCAACGACCTGAAGAAGAAATCCGAGGGCGGCGAGAAGTCCGGAACGGAACTTGAAGCGGCCCGAAAAGAGGCGGAGGACGCCAAAAAGGAAGCGGCCTCCTGCAAGGCGGCCAAGGCCAGGCTGGACGAAACCGAAGCCAAACTGAAAGCGGCGGAAGCCGAGCTTGCCGAGGTGAAAGCCTCCAAGGCGGCTCTTATCGACGCGGAAATTGAAGCCGCCATCAAGGCCGGCAAGATTGCTCCGGAAGATGAAGATGCCAAAGAGGCCCTGAAGACCGCTCTGACGGCCAATATCAAGGCCGGCAAGGCTCTGATCGCCTCCATCAATCCGAACCCCGCTTTTACGACGGTGGTCGCCGGCAAGGCCAATAACGGCAACGGCGGGAATGAGCCTACCGGACGTGACCGCATCATTGAAAACATCAACAGGGAAAAAGAACTAAGCCATGTCATTTTTGACTCTACTGGACATTCAGAAACGCAATGGTTCGGCATCCGACATCGGATTGATCGAAGAAGTGGGATGCTCCGCCCCGGAAGTAACGCAGCTTGCTTCCGTGGTGGGCTCCAAAACCATCAAAAACCTATGTGCGCACCGGTATCCCCCGGGCCCGGTTCCGCCCGGCCAATGCTCCCATCGGATACACGTCCTGCACTTACGAATCAAGGAACGTGGAACTGTTTCCCATTTCCTCCATCGTTTTTGTGGATCATATTACGTTGGAAAGCTCTGACGACGGGGAAGCTGCCGTCCTGGCCGATGAAGCTTCCGGTATTACGGAGGGGGTGTTGCTTTCCCTGGGAGCCCAGGGTTTTTACGGAACGAAAATCGACAAGAACGGCTTTCCCGGGCTTCCCGATTTCATTGACGACACGATGATCATCAGCGCGGACAGCTCCAAGGCCGCCGACAATTACGACGGAACGTCCGTATTTGCCGTTGTGGAGGGTCCCAAAGGCGTGCATTGGCGCTGGGGCCGCGACAAGGGAATTACTCTTGGCACGTTCAAGGATGCGCTTATTCCCGGCAAGGATCCGGAAACGGGCGAGCAGGGCGCCATTCCCGGCAAAGCTGCCGATCTGACCGCCTTTGTCGCCCTGGTCAACAACTCCAAGCTGTCCGCCGCACGCCTGAAAAATATCGGTACCGCTGAAGGAACGACGCTGGATGACGATAAATTGGCGGAACTGCTGGCTTTGTTCCCGGCGGGCGTCCGCGTAACGAAATTCATCATGAACCGCATGGCCCTGGAGCAGCTCCGCAAGAGCCGCAAGGTGGTGAGCGTTTCCGTGGACGGCGGCAAGGCGGGAGGGGATTCCTCCGGATCCGCCCCGATTCCGACCCACGCCCACGGCATCCCGATTTTGGTGACGGACTCCATCGTCAACAACGAAAGCGACCTGTCCTCCATCACGGGCATTTCCCACTGGGGCAAGCATGCGCCGAAAAAAGTGAACAACCGGAAGAACCAATAAAACGGAAAGGAACCTTAGACAGTGAACCCTATCAGACACACCCGCAAGGACGAATTGCTGACGGCCCGGATGAACATGCCGGGCACGGGCAAGACGGCCTATTCCGAAGTGCTGGATGCGGGACAGACGGGCGGCATTGATGAAATGTCCATCGTCATCGAGCACGAAAACCTTCCGTCCCTGGCTGCCGGAAAGAAGATCACGCTGACCCTGGAAGCCTCCGGGGACGGCGATAGCTGGGCCGAGGTGCCGGGGTTCTCCCTGGCTCCCACGGCGGGAGAAGAAGCGGGAGCTCTTGCGAACGGCATCGCCGGACGGGCTCCCTATGGCATGGGACGCTACATCCGGCTCAAGGCTGTGGCAGACGCCGCCAGCGGCGACAATACCGCCGCCAAATGTGAACTCTCCATCCGCGTGTAATCGTCATGGCGCTGGTCCAGATCACGGAAAACACCCTGCGGGCCTTCCTGGCGGACGCCGAAATCGCGGCGTTTGACTCGGCAGGAGCGGAAGGGGATTCCCCGGAACGGGCCGGCGCCCTGATCAGGACGACGTGCAACCTTGTCGCCGGAATCGTTAATTCTTCCGGGAAATATCCCGTCCTGGCGACAGGTCAGAGAGTGCCGGAAGAACTGGAACACCCGACGCTTGTCTGGATCCGTCACGCCATGCTGGCCGACTTGCCCGACATGGGCGATCTGGAAGGATCCCCCCGCGCCAAGCAGTACAGCACGGCCGGCGAGATTTTCCGGGCCGTTCGGGAGGGCAGGTTTTATCTTGCCCCCTACGATTCGGAAAGTGACGGCGCAGAGGTGTACGGAGCCGGACAGCCCTATCAGAACTGGTGTGAACTATGAGCGCTTTTACCTGCAAGCCCGCGCATCGCCGCGGGGAAAAAAATCTATCGGAAGATCGTGGCTCTGTGTGCCCGTTACAACGGCGGGAAGGATACCGGCATTGTCATGCGCGGCTGGGACGCCGACCTGAAAGCCCTGATTACTCAAAAGCTGTCCAGGCTGGGAATCTGCGTGCTGGTATGTGCCCCAAAACGAAAACCCCTGCAGGAACAGGGCGGCCCGAATGCCGTCATTCTGACGACCAAAATCGTCATTGAAAGCAATCCCCTCCTGAAAAAAAATCCGACGCAACCGCCGTCCTCGGCTGGGATGCGGACGATCTGTCCGACCTGCTCGCCATCGGGCTTGACGGGCATCGGGAACCGGGCTGGCTCACCTGCATGAAGCTCAAAGTCACAGGCACGGAGTCAAGCCGGGTGCAGATGACCAACAAGGCTGTTACGCTCACCCTTGAACAAACCACCATATTGAAACATGGCAACTAAACCCACCACCGCCGCGGCCCAGGAGGCCGCTACTGCTCCGGCGCCCCGCATCGTCAAATGCCGGGTGGCCGTCAACAAGCTGGAACTCCCTCACGGCATCGCCGCGCGGGGGAAAAATCGTCCACATCCCGGAAGACGTGTACAAAGTCCACGCCGACGCCGGGAAAGTGACCTTTATTGACTACGTAAGAAGCTAACAACCATGTCAGAACTCTACAACAAGGAAATGCTGGTCGGCACCTTTCTCGACCTGTGCCCGTTCGAACGACAGTCACGGCGAAGCGGCACGGACACGGTGGACGAGCAATTCAAGCCGGCGAAGGACTCCGACGCCTGGATGATGGCCAACGAAGTCATCGACTACAAAATCACGCCGACCACGGAAGACGACGCCCGCACGGTATTTTCCCGCGACACGACCTCCTATGTGACGCGGAAGAACACCAAAGTGACGGGCAACACCATCGAAATCAACTCCACGGAGGTTAACCCGGTCTGCTGGCAGGTGATTTACCAGTGCGACAGGCTGGAAGCCGGGAAGGAAGTGCAGCCCTTTTCCCGGAACATCTACGGGCAAAAGGTATGGGCGCGCCTCACCAAATACCAGGAAGACAAAAAAGAAATGATGGTCCTGGAAGTAGCGGCGCTGCTCAAGGTGGAAATCCCCACGGAAAATAACAAGCTGATCACGCCGAAATTGACGCTTGAAGTGATCCCGTCCTCCCTGAATTCCCTGACGCCCACGGAAGAAATCGCCTTCCCGGCCTCCGCCGGGGCATGACAGCCGGAGCCGCCCCCCTCTGTTTGCATGGGGAGGGGCGGCCCCTGTTTCCCCACCACTATTGAGGCATGGACACGACCATTTCTCCCTTTTCCATCACCTTTGACGGGCGCCCCGTCGTGCGCGTCGGGGAATTCCCCTGCTCGACTCCCTGCCGGAACACGCTTTCCCGGTGCAGTTCGGCACGTCCGCCACGCCGATCATCAACAGCCCGTTCCCCAGGCTGGACGCATTCGGCAACCTGTCCCTGTCCTTCACCATCTCCACCGTGCGGGTTTGCCTCCTGCCGTTGATTTGCGATTACTGGTGGAACCTGAGCAACATCCAGTACTTCGCGAATGGCCGCGCCAACGGCATCTTTGCCGAATACCGCCAGGGCACAGGCGGAAGCGGTCAGGAAAAACAGGCGACCGCGAACATCCGGGACTCCCTCTCCGGAGTCCTGGACCACGCCGTCAGCACGGCCCTGGTCCCCATCAAATACGACCTCCGGATCGACAAGGATGCCGAAATCATTCCGTTTGCCTACGCGTCGGAAACGTATGCCTCCCTGCTTTCCCAGATCCAGCAATGGCGCCCCAATATGGCCGCGTGGTTTGAATACGGCGCGGACGACTCCGCCACGCTGGTCATTGCCGACCATGCCCATTTGCCAGATGTCGTGCTCGACCTGTCCGCCGTGGACGTAAGCGCCCTGTCCCTCAAGGCGCGTCCCGATCTGGTGCCTCCGGCCGTGGGGTTGACCTGCAACGCTTCCGTGGTCTCCCGGGTTCAGCGCGCGCTGGCCGTCTATCCCTCAGGCGCCTCCCTGTCCCAGCCCTATGTGGTGACGGCGGAAGTGGACGTTCCGGGCGGCGTCAAGGTCTCCGACACTGCCGGGCAATACAGCCCTGCGGAAACGGGCTCGCTGGGTTACGACGCCCCGCGGATGATTGTCCGGGGAGACAAATTCCCGACCGGCACGGCCCAGTGGGCGGCCCGCGTCAAACGCTGGGCTCCGGCCCTGGAGGATTGCGCCGGCCTGGAAGTGGCGGCCAGTCCGAAAATCACGTCCATCACGCCGGCTGACGCGGAACACCGGGGGGATACAGCAGCGCGGCCATCACCCACGAACCGACCTCCGGCCAGATCAACGGAAAGAGCGCGAGAATCAAATGGGGCAAGGTCCGGGTGGATTTGCGGGTGCGGGCGACGGATCCCCCGACACGGTGAAACAATATTTTCCGGAATACGGCGGAAAATCCGGAACCGGGGACCGCTGGATCGGAACATTGACGTTTGAAGTGACCACGACGAATGTCGGCTACGCATCCTACCGGGTGGACAGGGCAGGGACGGTGGAAAGCGTGTCCGACGACGGCGGAAGCTCCGGAGACGACGAAACATCGGGCAGCTACGACACCTCCGCACTGTATAAAAATTTCCTGAAATCCTACTACGAAGCCACCCGCGCGTTGCCCTATGACGGATCCGCGACCGTCCACGACGACTTTGACCAGGTCTGCGGGGGGCGCCTCTCCATCACGGGAGGGTTGAAAGAATGGGAAGCCATGCGGTCCGTCATCCAGGAAATATCCCTCGACCTTAAAACGGGAGTTTCCGACGTGACGGTGGGGGCCCCGGAACAGATCTCCCTGCAGGACTCCATCGACCGGAGCCGGCAGCTTGCCGAGGCGCTGCGCCGGACGGCCTGGGCGGACTCGTCCACGTCCGCCGGGGGCGGTTCTTCGGGCGGAGGATCCGGCAGCGGAGGCGGAGGCTCTTCCGGAGCGGACGATGAAGTCCCGGAGCTTCCCAGCGTCGGGCCGTCCGTAAAACTGCTGCAGGCCCAGGAGCCTCCCGCGTGGGGAACCAGCGCCGTCGAGGTGGGATTCCAATGCCGCCTGTCTTACGGGAGCGACGGCAAGGTGTCCGACGCCTACATCCGCCAGGGGAAGGCTATCTATGCCGGCAACTATATCGGGGGCTGCTTCCGGAGGGGGGACGGTTCCGGGGCTGGGTGAAAAGCCCCGTCACCTCCGGGGAAATCTGGCTCAAGATCCAGCTGGACAAGGACGCGAAATACCTCGGATCCTTCTGTCCGCCGCGGGCGGCGTCGCCGACCCCGTCAGGCTCGCGGAGGAAGACCGGGAAACCCCTTATGAATATTATTTCCATCTGGCCACCATCGACGGCAACAAGGTGGTGCAGCACCAGGCGGGCACGGTTTATCTCCTAATCCACCCGGGAACCTTCGGCCCCTCCGGAATGTCATGATCAGGATATACACCTTCACCTATGCCGGAGACGCGCAGGAAGCCGTGGCCTGCGTCCGGTGCGCCAGGACGGCTCTTCCGGAGGCGGTAGTTACGGTGGTGGACGACAGCGCCGCCCCGGTACCCCCGGGGCCAGGAGGGCTCTTGTAGCGTATGGGGCGCGGTATCGCCGGAGCTCTTTCCCCCCGCTGCGGCAACCTGCGCGGCCCGGAGTGCGTCCGGGGAATCATTGCCACGCTGGCCAAGGGGGCGGCGGATGGCGATACCGTCGTCAAGATTGACTCCGACACGGCGCTTCTGTCGGGCGGATGGGTCAGGGAAATGAAACACAACGGGCTTGCGCTGCACGCCGCCGGATACCGGGTCCCCCGGAACCCGTTCGAACGGTCCGCCTACGGAAATTGCTACGCCCTGAGCGGCCGGGCGGCCAGGATGGCCGCCGAAGCGCTGGAATGCGCCGCCATCCCCCCGCTCGCCCCGGAAGGTGAGCGTCGGCAATCCCCTGCCTCCCCCACGTTCCCAAAAAGCGCCCGCCGGGAAGTCATGCTTGCTTTGTGCAACGCCCGTTTGAAAATAGGATAAGATACGTTATATAGAAGTAATGGAATTTTTCCATATCGGGTGTTTTTGCCATTCAGAATTTGAGAATCCCATATTTGGGAAATCAATTCCTTTATTTGAAAAATCGGAAAACAAATTTTCCATTCTTTTGGGCCATTCTGTACAAGGAATGATTTTTTTTTTAGGAGATATCGGCAAATGAAAAGCAGCATAGCTGTTCTGTCTTGGGCAAAAGAAGGTTGAATACTCTTATTGTTTTGAGGTAATATCCATTGCCTTTTTTCCAGAGAATATCGGGCGTACCATCCTCTTTGGCTATGCCATGGAGGAAGTTTCGGAGGTGTTCCCCATACGTTGTTCCATTTCGGAAAACATCCATAACGGAAGGTGCTGATGTGAATCCCCATATTTTTTAAAGAAATGCTTGATGCACTCATGTCTGCATCTTTCTGTACAGGATCCATTCTTGATTCCCGCCTGCTCTTCAATCTTTTTTATCTTGTCTTCACAGTATTTCCATGTTGGGAAAGAAGAAGGTTTCACATAGTCGAAAGGAGAATGTTTTTCCGTATAAAGGTATATAAGTTGTGTCCTTAGAGCAATTTCTATACGCTCAATGGCATCGACAAATAGAACTCGAAGTCGGCGGTCAAACCTGTAGTGATCCCAAACACGTTCAAGCGTAATTCCTGTACATAGGTTGTCTTTTATTTTCCCTTGTTCATCCTTTTCTCTGAAAGGATACCAATACGCACTAAGTCTGTAGTAACTTACCTGTTTGAGAATTTGTATAAGCTGTTGCTTATCTCTCACGATCAAACCCCGTTGAATAAGCCGATCAGCTTGATCTTCAAATGAAAGATGCGGCTTAGTATATTGCATAGAGATTTGCTAAAAAAACCTCCCCCATATTCGGGGAGCTTCTGGCGAGTCAAAAGACTACCAGCTTACCCGGGGAGGCTTGGTGATGTCACCCTACCAAGGGAGAGTATCTTGTCAATACGTTTTGTGCGTTTTTCAACTCAGTAATTTCACATACGAAACTTTTTATTCACACGTATTCAATGACTAAACCAGCCTAGAGTATTTATGACAGATACTCTTCATGCCTTCGGATTTTTTCCGTTATAACGGTTTACAATTTTGATAGCCAGTGTGCATCCTTCTTTTCCACAGCCCATTTATCCATAATGGCAACAATCGCTAAACCATAGGATAATTAAGGTTATATGTCAGACAGAAACTTGAACATCAACATCAGAACGACCGCCGACACCTCCGGAGCCACTCAAGCCGCCGCATCCCTGGACAGGATACGGGAATCCGGCGAATCCATTTCGCAGACCTCCGGCGTGATGGACCAGATCGCGGATTCCCTTTCCCGTGTCAAAACGGTCGCTGAAGAAACCGGCGCCGCCATGAAGGACGGCATGGGGGCGGAATATGAACAAGCCCTGGAAAACGCCAATTCCAAACTTGACCAATACGCCGACGCCCTGACCGCCGCCGGCTCCCGGATGAAGGCCGCCTTCAACGACAACCCGGGATTGACCGGGTTTATTGACGAAGTCACCAACGCCGTGCTGACCTCCGAGGAATTCAGGAAGAAGCTGGAACAGGTGGATGACGTCTTTGAAGTCCTCAACAACAAAATGTCTGATTTGGACCTTGGGGCGAAATGGGGAGATGACCTTGACAAACCTTCAACAAATCATTGACGGCTACAACAAGGAAATGGACGCCGCCGACAAGGCCGCGGAAAAGGCGGAAGCCGCGGAGGCCCGGAAGCAGCAGGCCGCCGCCGCCACGGTGGAACGGCTGGAAGCCAACAACCGCCGCGCCTCCGCCACCTATGAGGAACTGCAGGCCGAACTGGAATCCTACATTGCCAAACTGGAAGAAGCCCGGAAGGCCGGGGACAACGTAGCCCAGGCGGACGCCCTGAAGAATATCCAGGACCTGGGACGGCGCATCAAGACGGCCGGAGATGCCGGGCAACTCACCTCCACGCAGGTCAAGGGGCTGGCGGGGCAGATTACCCTTGCGGCAACGCGCATCCTGGGCATGTCCAGCGCCCTCCGCGGGGCGATCCCGTTCATCCGCCTGTTCGGAACCACCATCAAAACGGCGATGGGGCCGCTGGGCTGGGCCATGCTGCTGATCCAGGGGCTGACCGCCGGCATTACCGCTTTGATTGACCACTTCAAGACCAAAAGCGACGAATTGGTGCGGCAGGCGGAACAGGCAACCGAAAGGATGAAAAAACGTGCCAGGGATGCTGCCGAATCTATCAAAAAGAGTTATGAAGCCATCCAGGACTATAACAAAGCCGATCGGACGCAGGAAATCAACAAAGGGTTCGAGGACTTCATCAAGGGCATTACGGTGGAATACCGTTTGCAGACCCAGGAAATTGAGCGGCAAATCCAGTTGAGAAGGGAGGAAGCCGCCCGCCAGAAGGGGATTGACATGCAGGAAGCCGAACTTGCCCGCGTGAAGTTGGACAATGACTTTGAAGACGGAAAAATCACCAAACGTCAGCGGGACTACGGCATGATGATGATTGACCAGAATCTTGACGACAAGATACGCCGCCGGGATCTGGAAGTAGCGCAGAAGGAATTCATGGACTACGGAAGACAGCTGGACACGGCCGTTCAAAACCGTGACCGTTTGCAAGATAAGGACTTTGACATGAAGTTCATTCAAGGTCAAATGCCCTCCCTTCAGGAGGTTGAAAGACTGTTCCAACAGCAAGCCAAAGCCCAGGAAAGGATTGATGCGAGCAACGGCGAGCTTCAGAAGATACAGAAAGATATAGGCTTTTTAAAAAATAATATCAAGGAATATAGGGAAATAGGAAGAAATACAGATGCGCGAACAATGGTATTGAAACTTCCTAAATTACTTGAGCAGGAAAAACGCCTTTTATCCGTCCGTGAAGCTGCTCGAAGTGAAGGCAACGCCGCTACTAGCAGAATCGACGAACTCCGAGACTTGTTCCGACAATCCGACGTGAACTTTGAACCCTCCTACAAGCAGGGAACGGACGTAACCAGCCGAACCGGGGAATATCAAAAAAGCCCTGGAAGACCAGAACACCAAGGCAAAAGAACTTGCGGACAAACTTGCCGATGCCAGAGAAGAAGCCGGGAGGCTGGGGGATATTATGGGGGCCTATGAACGCAACATTGTTGAGCAGGAGCGGAGCATCAGGACGCAAGACCGGCTCAATTCCGCCAATATCGACCTGTTCAACAAACGGGCGGATAAGAAGGAAGCTCAGGAAGCCAAGAAGGCCCAGGAAAAGATTGAGAAAGAGCAGGAGTGGGAATTGAAGAATCTTCAGCGGGAACAGCAGCAGGAAACCAACAAGGCTATTAAAACTTTTGTACAGGGCCTGCTCATGAAAACGGGTAAAAGCTCATCTCCTCAACAAGCGGAACTGGCTGACAAGGCACTTGATGCCATACGTAAAAATATTGAAGCCGCAGCTGCGGATGGGCACATTGATGAAGCGGAAATGAGGGAATTAGGCAAGCTCTACGTTGCCAAGCTTCAGGAATTAGGACTGGCAACAAAACGTGCCATCAATGGATTGAAAGAGGAATTAACCCAGGGGTTGAGAGGAATCAATGCTCAAATTGACGCAATAGGTAAATGGGCCAATACTACCCAAAGGCAGAAACGCCCCGGGGGAATTGTTAATCTTCCTTACCGTAAAAGATGATGAACAAGCCCCTGGCACCCGCGCCCCTGACCTCAGGGGCACACTCCCCCCCCAGCGCGGCGGACAATGCAATCACTCTCACAGTAGATGATGCCTCCTTTGACGCTTGGAATAATGCCGCCACGGTGGCAGGTAAACTTCTCCGTCAATGGTGCGTGGATGTGATCAATGAAAGCCTGGAATAAAGCTGGTGCTCCCTAATCCTTCGCCCAAAAGAAAACGCCCCGCAACGTTTTGCTCGTCCGGGGCGTTTCTGTGTTCAGTGAAAACAATTATTGCTTGTCAGTAGCATTGCGTGTGTTTTTTGGCTATAACCAAAAGAAGCCTATTGGCATAGGAAAGTAATTTAATGACTTTGGCACACCAGAAGCACCCAAGGCAGGAGAAGGCCCCAGCGATCAGGTAAGCAAGACCGATTCCTGTTTGTTCTTCAGCATGATTCAAAAACACGATAACCCCAGCAAGTAGAGCAAGAATACCTGCAATACGGAATAAGCCTTCGACAGTTATCTCCAACGGTTCAGATTCGCTTGGTCGCGTATCCTGTTGTTCATGAATCTTTTGCCAAGCAGGTTTATTTAATTGTGCCTGTGCTTCATCGAACCTTCTTCGTGCCTCTTCCTCTTTTTTTACGGGTAGCCTCACCCCCTTTGGAGGGCTTGAACTTTCCACTTCTGTTTTAAAACCGTTCCGAACTGCACCCACTCTTGACCGCCAGCAATGCAAACAAGACTTTTTTGTGTTATCTTGCCTTCGGCGTAGAAAGTTTCCAGTGATGCAAAGGAATACGGCCCTTCCGTCTGTCCTTCCTCCGTTGCAATGTAATACTGTTCCATTGCTTTTTATCATTTCCAGATAGTATTTTTTCTGCAAGTCCAAAATAGACAAGGCTGATTTTTTCTGGCACTCTTCCTTCTGGAAAGAATTACCGAGAACACGAGCGAGAAATGAATCGCAGAAACGAAATAGTTACCCAGTAGTTACCCATGAATCGTTTTTTAATAAAAATATTGGAGTATCAATGTTTTGAATTTGTCTTAAAATCTGTTGTCCGCAAGGACGTACCGGTTCGAGTCCGGTCGGGGGTACTTCTTTAAATAACAATGAATTATGTAAATTAAAGGCTCGCTGTTTGCGGGCCTTTTTGTTTTGCTTCAATATCATTTGTTGGCTGATTCTCCATCAATAATTTTTGTTTTCCCGGATGAGTAAAACAAGGATGGCGGTGTTTCGTGGCTATTCTTGTCATGAAATGCAGAAAGCAGAGAGAAGAATGTTGAGTGGAAACAGTTCTGAAAAAAAAGAGTTTATAACAGGGCGCCTCTGGCTGAAAAATAGAAATACGGAGTATGAAATTGTTGGGTATCTTCCGGTTTGGAAAAATCAGATGGTTCATGGCGCCCTGGAAAAAAGGGAATGCTGCTGGCGTTGAAAATAGCAGGAGGCATGTTTGCGGGAGCGGTTGGTATGCGTTGCCGCAGAATGGTACATTTATTCCGTTTCAGAGGGCAGGATTGTTGAGCATTCCAGGGATGTTCCCGTTCGTGCTCCTGTTTTGGTGTTAGGATGCTCCCCAACATTCATGGGGAGCCCTAACGGATATTTCCATAACAGGATGGATACGGCCTCGGAACTTTGGAAAGATGGAAAAGCAACGGTTTTCATCGTTTCCGGAGATAATAGTTCTCATGCTTACAATGAACCGGAATGGATGAAACAGGCTCTGGTGGAACGTGGCGTTCCAGAGGAACGGATTGTATGTGACTTTGCGGGATTGCGGACTTTGGATTCTGTCGTGAGGATGAAGGAAATTTTTGGCGTTTCGACGATGATTGTTGTTTCTCAGGAATTTCATAATGAACGCGCCCTGGCAATCGCAGCGCATGAGGGGATGGCGGCCTGGGCCGTCAGCGCGCCGGATGTTCCCAACCGCCGTTCCCGTATGAAAAGCTGGTTCAGGGAGCGTGCGGCCCGCGTATGGATGATGCTGGACTTGTGGGTTTGGAGCCGTGAACCCCGTTTTTTGGGAGAACCTGTGGTTTTGCCGGAAATAAAAGAGGAAAAATGAACAATACTTCATGCGGCAGGGCTCGTCATAAGATGTCTTTGATGCGGTACGGCAACCCAGAGGGAGGGGGTGCCCGCGCCTCGAATCATTAAATGCTGAATGGTCCAATCATGTCGGCTACGTGGGATGATTTGCCATGAAGATGAACAAGGCCAGAAAGCCTGAGTGAACAATTCGTCATGAAGACGGTCGGAGGTGGTGGCCGTACGTTTCATTGTCCTTCATGGAAGAAACAGGTGCAATCCTTCCCCTTATCTTATGCGTATGGGTGGGCAACGGTTGAAAAAAAAAGGATGGTTGGGAAACATCAGAAAGCTGATGCTCTGGTCGGAATAAGCTTGCCTCCATGTCTTGGGAATAAAACACTCCGGAACAGGTTCTGTTGCGTTTTGATGCGGCTGACGCTCCCTGTTGGGAATTCCGTATTTGATTAAAAAGGGGAAAGGATACGGTAAAAAATCATTGACTCTTTCCGGGAAAGTGCTATGCAGATTTCAGTGCTTTGTGAAAAGCGGGCTGTTTTATTCCGGCTGTCATGTTCCCTTCTTCTAGCGGTCAGGAAGGCCGTCTCTCCAACGGCAAAGGCTCGGTTCAACTCCGGCAGGGAATGCCATCCGGCAGCCATGTTTTGTTTCCTGCCGTGAAAAGGCGGTAAATTGCATCAGGAAAAGCAAGCTACGGGGGAGTTATGATGGAAACACGCTTTCAATGACTTTCCCCGTCCATTCCGGTAGTGGCTTTCCTCCGAATAAATGAAGAAGCATGGGAGCGGTATTGGTGGTATTGTTTGGTTCGGAAATCAGGAAATTTCTCTTAATGCCCGGACCTGAATCCGTCAGAAATAGAAAATGCGTATCGTTGAATAAGTCTTCCTGCCTCAATTTCTGAAAAAAGATTCCAATTTGCTGATCCGCCTCTTCAATAGATTGAAGGTATTCTCTGGACATCCAGCCGTATTTGTGCCCCGCATGATCTGTATGAACGGAATAGAGAAAAACCACAGTCGGGTTGTAGCGGTGTTTCTTGACGAATTGGAAAGCCTGATGGTAATTGGAAGCATAGGCGTCGTTTGCCAGGTACTTGATTTCATCCAGGTATTTTTCGTTGAACGGATAGGCAAGAGGTTTCCAATTATAGTAAAAAGCTGTTTTGCAGGAAGGCTGGCATTTTTTCAGGGCCTGGAATACGGAGGGATAATATCCGTCTTCGTCTCTCCGTACGGCGGGGTAGGAGGAATTTGCCGGCGTCCAGTTATTATTGAAGACTCCGTGCTGTTCCGGGCCGCTGCCGGTTAAGTGACTGGTCCAGTTAGGTAACGTGACGGAGGGCATCACAACCCGCGTATCCAGAGAAAAAAGCTCCCTGTGACATCATTCCTTTTAAAGAGGGCGCATGCGCCTTTTGAAAACCTTCCACACAAATACTCCAGGGAAATCATGATCACTCTTTTGGCGGAATTATCGGAAGTTCTATCTGGTACGGAATTTCTGGGAATGCCGGAATCATATTGTGTAGTGGCAAGGGCTGTATTGCCCGTTGTCATTCCTGCTGCCGCCAGGCCTAATTGATTCAGGAAATTCCGGCGTGTTGTTTGATGATAAGAGTTTTCCATATAAAGTACATACTGTTGGCTTGAAGTATCTTTATCAACGCTTCTGGATATTCGGGAAGCTCATTTCATCGTATAGTTTTTTACGGACAGGGGCCGAATCCGGGTTTCAAAGCAATTTTTCCAATAATTCGTTCCTTTCCTGTGATAGGATGGTTTTATAGAGAAAGGA
>VOFF01000614.1_pt1 | contig 66000 bp, 96 predicted proteins | sample 5384061 | NCBI WGS metagenome assembly VOFF01 (sample SAMN12384725, study PRJNA508395) | human gut metagenome | isolation source: healthy gut E | host: Homo sapiens | reverse complement strand
GCATGACCATGGGAATTTTGATCTTGAACAGGATCTCGCGGTCGTTGGCACCGTCGATCTTGGCGGCTTCGATCAGGTCGCCGGGCACGCTCTGCAGGCCGGCCACATAGATGATCATCATGTAGCCGATCTGCTGCCAGCACATCAGGATCACCAGGCCCACAAAACCAGCCTTGGCGTCCAGCGCCAGCAGAGGTTTCTGCAGGTTGGCCAGCACACCGTTGAGCAGGATCTGCCAGATATAGCCCAGCAGAATGCCGCCGATCAGGTTGGGCATAAAGAACACGGTACGGAAGATGTTGGTGCCGCGGATGCCGCGGGTGAGCACCAGCGCAATGGCAAAGGCGCAGACGTTGATGAGCACGGTGGATACTACAGTGAACACCGCGGTAAAGCCAAAGGCATGGAGGAAGGTGGAATCCTGGAACACGGAAAGGTAGTTCTGGATGCCCACAAAGGTAGTCTTGGACACGGTGGTGAATCGCTGGAAGGACAGATATGTGCCCCAGATAAAGGGCCAGATGAAAGCCGATGATAAAGGCGACCAGAGTAGGCAGCACAAACATCCGGCCAGTATTTACTAATGGCTTTTTTTGCATGATATACCTCCTGAAAACAAAAGTCTGATAAAAAGGCGAACAGGCTTTCGCCCGCCTCCCCTTTCGGTTTACACAAATAAAAAGGGAGATCTCCAGTCAAAGGCTTAGCCGTTGGCCAGCTTGTACTCCTTGGCCCAGCCATCCACGAAATGCGGTGACAACGTCGTCCCACTTGCCGGTGCCTGCTGCGTATGCAGTCAGAGCGCTGCCCACGCCGTTCTTCCACTCCTCGGAAGGCATGGTGGAGAAGCACCAGTCAACACTGGTCTTGCCGGAGGCCACATACTCGTTTGCAATGGCGATCAGGGGGGTTGGTGGAGTCCTTAGCCTTCTTGAAGGGGATGACGAAGCCCATCTTGTCAGCCATTGCGCTGGTGCCGGCCTCGGAGGTGACAACCCAGTACAGGAAGTCCAGGGTCGCCTGGATGTCGGCCTCGGAAGCGGCGTTGTTGACGCACCAGTAGTTCTCGGAGCCGGTGCACAGGCCCTGGTTCTCCTCGCCATCCACGCCGATGTAGATGGGCAGCATACCCAGGTTGTCGTCGCCCAGATCCTTCACGTCATTGTAAGCCCAGGTGCCGTTCTGGTAGAACACAGCCTTCTTACCCACAAACTCAGCCACAGCGTCGTCGCCGGTCTTGGAAGCCAGCAGGGTAGGGATCGCAGGTGGAATCGGTGATGTACAGATCCCAAATCTGCTTGTAGTTGTCCAGATAGGTGCCCTTGATGGCGTCGGTGGAGCCGATGCCGTCGGCCTTGTACTCATAGTAGATGGGCAGGTTGGCCAGATGGGTCTTGAAGCGCCAGTCAGAAGAGCCGTCCATGCCAGCGGAGGTGAAAGCACCGTCCACGCCCAGCTCGGCCTTGCGTGCCTGGATATCATCGGCAACCTTCTTCAGATCGTCAAAGCCCTTGATATCGTCCTGGGTGTAACCAGCGGCGCTCAGCAGCGCCTTGTTGACGATGATGCCGTAGGTCTCGATGACATAGGCGATGCCGTAGACCGCGTCCGCGTCCTTCAGGGCGAAGTCGTCGCTGGTCAGCTCGCCGTACAGCTTGCTGCCGGACAGGTCGTAGCAGTAATCCTTCCAGTTGGCCAGACCCACAGGGCCGTTGACCTGGAACAGGGTGGGAGCCTCGCTCTTTTCCATCTCGCTCATCAGAGTGGTCTCATACTGGCCGGAAGCGGCGGTGACAACGGTCACAGGCACGCCGGTCTCCTTGGTGTACTCAGCGGCCAGATCCTGCCAATCCTGATCCTGCTCCGGCTTGAAGTTCAGGTAGTAGACCTTGCCGTCAGCCTTTGCAGCGGTCGAAGAACCGGCAGCAGAGCTGGCAGTGGAGGAAGCGGTGGAGCTGGAAGAACCGCCACAGGCAGCCAGACCCAGAGCAGCGGCGGATGCACCGGCCACTTTCAGGAAATTACGACGAGAGATCATCTTTTTCATAGTAGTACTCCTTCTTCTTTTGGTTAATATCTGCCACCGTCCACAGCATGAGGACGGAAGTTAGACTGAATCGTTCCGGCGGCAGGGGCAAACGCTTTCGCCCTGCTGCAATTCCGGCTGGAGCGTGACGGTCTGGGCCGGGGCTCCGTGTTCGATCTGCCGCACCAGCAGCTCGATGCTCTGCAGTGCGATCTGTTCACTGGGCTGGACGATGGTGGTCATCACCGGTACGCAGTAGCGGGACATCGTGATGCCATCAAAACCGATCACTGAGACATCCTCCGGCACCCGCATACCTGCACTTACCAGCGCCCGGATCGCACCAAAGGCGATCACATCGCTCATGGCAAACAGGGCAGTGAACTCGGCCCGACGGGCCAGCAGACTGTTCATGGCGTGGTAGGCGGACTCGAAATCGTAGTTGCACAGGCCATAGAGTTTATCGTCAAAGACAAGCCCTGCGTCCTCCATGGCATCCTGCGCACCCAGACGGCGCATCCGGCTGGGAAAGCTGGTGGCCGGGTCGCCCAGCACCGCGATCTTGCGGTGCCCCTGTGCGATGAGATGGGAGACTGCCGCTTTTGCTGCGGCCCGGTCATCCACACCCACCATCGAGAGGTTGGGGAAGTCCAATTCATTGGAGACCAGTGTGGCCAGCACGGAGGGAACGGAGATGTTTGCAAAGCCGTTCTGGAAGTTCGTAACACTGCCGCCCAGAAAGATCATGCCCTTGCTTGATCTCCCGCAGGATCTTCTCGGCAGCATCGATCTCGTTGGCGTTCTCGTCCAGGTAGGAGACGATGCCGTTGTACCCATACAGGGTAGCGGCCCGCTGCAGCTGAACGAGGAAGTCGGAGAAGAAGATGTTCCGGGTCCCCTTGACCACGAACACCAGACTGCGGGATTGCTGGATCTTCAGCTGCCGCGCGTTGGTGTTGGGGCTGAAGCCCGCCTCCCGCATGACCTTGAGCACATGCTCCTTGGTCTCGGGCCGGACATCCGGCCGATCATTGATGACGCGCGAAATGGTGCTGACAGAACAGCCGCTGATGCGGGCAATGTCCTTGATCGTCATATCGCGGGCCCTCGCTTTCGGTTGGATTATCGGGAACGGTGTCGGGAACGTTTCCAGTGGCTATAGTATGGCACAATTTGCGCAAAAAATCAATCGTGTGGAAGCAATTTCGTAAAAGGTGTACAAAGAATCAACTTGCATTTGTGCAGATTGATTTGCCAACACATCAAAACACCGGTTGATTTCGGAAATTCCCGGTAACATTTCAGGAAATACCGGAAAAGCCGTACCGGTTTGTAACTTTTTGACCGCTGGATGCAATTTTATGGACGAGGGTGATCGCCCGGAAACTGCGGGAACGGTTCCATAAGATGTTCCCAGAATGCGGCAAAAAGAAACAGGCAGACTATTGAGTGCCGGGAGCACTGCACAAACGAAAGACACAACAAAAAGCGCTTTCACCTTGTCATCGGTGAAAGCGCTTTGCTGATTGCTGATTATTTTGAATGGGTTGATAAAGTTCTAATTAGTCGCTGACGTAGGGCATCAGAGCAACGTGACGAGCACGCTTGATGGCGGTGGTCAGTGCGCGCTGATGATAAGCGCAGGTGCCGGTCACACGGCGGGGAATGATCTTAGCACGCTCAGAGACGTACTTACGCAGACGGGGCACGTCCTTGTAATCGATGGTGTCGATGCGATCGACACAGAAGCTGCAAACCTTCTTGCGGCCGCGACGCATGGGGCGTGCGGGGCGAGAGCCTTCGGTTCTTTCAAAAAGCCATTGCTTATTACCTCCTATAAGAATTGAACGGTCAGACCGTTACGGAATCAGAACGGCAGGTCATCACTGTCATCAATAACAGCAAAATCATCTGCATTGCCGGCGGAATAGCTGGGAGCTGCCTCCACAGCAGCCGGACGGGCAGGGGCTGCGTTCTGGTAGGCGGGAGCAGAATTCTGATAATTTGCTCCGCCGCCTGCATTGCTGTTTTTGGGGCCTGCAAAGTTGATATTGTTTGCTACGACTTCCACAGCCGTGCGATTGTTGCCGTTCTTATCCTGATACTGGCGGGTCTGAAGAGAGCCTTCGATGGCGATCAGACTGCCTTTCTGGAAATACTTAGAAACAAACTCGGCCTGAGAACGCCAAGCAACGATATCAATGAAGTCGGCCTGACGCTGCTCGCCCTGACGTGCAAAATTGCGGTCGCAGGCGATGCGGAAACTGCACACATTGGTGCCCTGGGGCGTGGTGCGCAGTTCGGGATCCGCCACAAGACGGCCCATGATGGCAACAACATTCAACATTTTACGGTCTCCCTTTCTGTCACAGAAGAATTACTCCTCGTGAGCAATGATCAGGCTGCGCATAACACCTTCAGTGATCTTGTACACACGGTCCAGCTCAGCGGGGAAGCTGGGCTCGCTGGTGAAGTTGATCACAGTGTAAACGCCTTCCTCCTCGTCGTTGATGGGGTAGGCCAGACGGCGCTTGCCCCACTCGTCGATGGAATCGATCGTACCGTTAGCCTCGATCAGGGTCTTGAACTTACCAACCAGAGCGGCGGTAGCCTCCTCGTCGAGAGCGGCGCTGGTAATCAGCATGGTTTCGTACTTTGCCATTTTGTAGCACCTCCTTTTGGACTTAAGGGCCTCAAGGTTATGAGGCCAAGGGTACACACGACATGCGGCATCGCCTGCCGTGTGCGGCTCTGTTCAGACAGCAATTTATTATAGCAAGTCCCTGCTGTTTTGTCAAGCCCTGCGGGCCAAAAATCCGCACAAAAATTTGTGCTGGAAGCTTTGGCGAACTTTGTCTGTTTTTTTTTTTAACGAGAAAGATTGAAAAGTATTTTGATTTTGGTTCGGAGCGGCGATATAATAGAAGAATAGGGGGTGGGCGCGGCCGACAGCCCTGTTAAATGAGATAAAACGGAGGAAGGTAAATTTATGTATTCTGTTTTTTCGGAACCTCGCCATCATCATCCTCAGTGCCAAGTTCTTCGGGCTGGTGGCCCGCAAGTTCAAAAGCGCCGCAGGTGGTGGGCGAGATCATCGCGGGCCCGATCATCGGGCCCTGTCTGCTGAACCTTGTGCATATCAGCGATACCATCTCGATCTTCGCAGAGATCGGCGTGGTGCTGCTGATGTTCACCACGGGCCTAGGCACCAACCTGGAAGGAGTTGATCAAGGCAGGCCCCATCGCCACCCTGATCGCCTGTGTGGGCGTGGCGGTGCCGCTGGCAGGGGGCACGTTCCTTTATAGTGTATTCTACGGCTTCTCGGCGCTGGGCAGCCAGGAGTTCTACCGCGCCCTCTTCATCGGTACCATTATGACCGCCACCAGCGTGTCCATCACCGTGGCTACCTTGCAGGAGCTGGGCCACCTGAAGAGCTTCCTTGGCACCACCATCGTCAGTGCCGCCGTTATCGATGATGTCATCGGCATCGTGGTGCTGACCTGTGTGCTGGGAGCAAGCTCCGGCACCGGCACAGGGCTGGGTAAGGTGCTGATGAACACCATGCTGTTCTTCGCCACCGCCATCGGCGTGGGCCTCATTGCCCATTTCGCCATGAAGTGGCTGGACAAGCGCAACCCCCACACCCAGCGTATCACCATCGTCAGTATGGCGTTCTGCTTTTTGCTGCCATGGCCTACATTGCTGAGGCCTACTTCGGCATTGCAGACATCACCGGTGCCTACATCGCGGGCATCGTCCTGTGCACTCTGGAGGATGCCCCCTATGTGGAGCGCCGGGTGGACATCAGCAACTATGTGCTGTTTGCTCCCATCTTCTTCGCCAGCATCGGCCTGAAGACAGATATCAGCGGCCTGACCCCGGAGATCCTGCTGTTCAGCGTGTGCTTCGTGGTGGTGGCCCTGATCACCAAGATCATCGGCTGCGGGCTGGCGGCCAAGATTTGCAGGTTCAGCTGGGGTGATTCCCTCAAGGTGGGTGTTGGCATGATGACCCGCGGCGAGGTGGCCCTGATCGTGGCCCAGAAGGGTCTGGACATCGGCGTGGTGGATTCCGTCTACTTCACCGCCGTCATCCTGCTCATCGTCGTGTCCAGTGTGGCCACTCCGCTGGTCTTGAAAGCGCTGTTCACCAAAATGCCTGTGCAGCCGCATCCCAGTCAGGCAAAGCAGTAAGGGAGCTCTGCCAGAACCCTTTTGATATTTTCCAAAACGACAGCAGCACCTCACCAGAAATGGCGGGGTGCTGCTGCTTTATGGGGCGAAACGGGGCGAAAAGTTTTCGCAAACGGTGCAAAACGGGCTGAAAAGCGGGCCCCTTTTGTGAATAGTGCTAAAGAAATGGCGGAATCCTTGTAAAAAATAACAGCAGGTGGTATAATTTACCTGTAAAACGAAAATGATTGGCTCAAAAGAAACAAACTTGGAGGGATTTACATGAAAACTGTAGCGCAGACCGTGATCGAGGCAGATCGCTTCTATACCATCGCTGCCAAGGGCGGCAGTGTCATTCAGGCCGTGGAGAAGGCCACCAACGGCGGCGATATCCGCCTGGGCAAGTACGAGCACAAGCCCGAGCAGGAGTGGGCCTTTGTGCGCGAGGGTGACGGCGTGTACCGCATCCGCAACCGCGCATCCGGCAAGCTGATCGACCTGATGATGACCGGCACCGCCAACGGCACCTGGCTGCACCTGTGGGAGGATGTGGGCGGCACTTCTCAGATGTGGACGGAGCCCACCCCCGCCGGCACCGTCCGTCTGCGCTCTTCCTGGGCCAGCGGCAAGTGCATCGATACCGTGGGCATGGGTGCCAACGATGGTGCCATCCTGCAGATCTGGCAGGAGGCCGCAGGCGATGACCAGCTGTGGACCATTTCCGAGGTGAAGGATCGTGCAAAGCGTGCCCCTGCCAAGAAGGCAGAGGAGTCCGTTGTAGAGACTGCACCTGTGGTCGAGAGCGCTCCTGCAGAGGAGGCAAAGCCGGAGGTCAAGGAAGAGCCCGTTGTGGAGAAAAAGCCCGTGGAGGAACCTGCAAAGGCTGAGGAGAAGCCCGCTGAGCCTGTTAAGGCCGAAGAGGTGAAGGCGGAGCCTGTCAAGGCCGCTGCTCCCGCTGCCAAGGCTCCTGCAAAGAAGCCCGCCGCCAAAAAGACCAGCCGCGCCGCCCGCAAAAAGGCCGCTGCCGCTAAAAAGTAAGTAATATAAGCAAAAGCAGCTGCATTCCGTAAAAACACGGAGTGCAGCTGCTTTTTTGTTGCGATCTTACAGGCCTCTCCTACGAGGAGAACTGGAACGAAACGCCTGAGAAGGTCAGACGTGCATCATGCCGCGCTGTGCATGGATGCGGAATTTGAGTGCGGCGGCGATAAAGCCCTTGAACAGGGGATGAGCGCGGTTGGGGCGGCTCTTGAACTCGGGGTGGAACTGTGCACCCAGATGGAAGTCACGGCCGGGCAGCTCCACGGTCTCCACCAGACGGCCGTCAGGGCTGGTGCCGGAAATGACCAGCCCGGCATCCTCCATCTCCTGACGGAACTCGTTGTTGAACTCGTAGAGGTGGCGGTGACGCTCCCAGATCTCAGCCTCGCCGTAGCACTCGGCCATCTTGGTGCCGGGCTTGACGGTGCAGGGGTACTTGCCCAGACGCATGGTGCCGCCCTTGGGGATGTTGCCCTGCTGGTCGGCCATCAGGGCGATGACGTTGTGGTTGCCATCCGGGGTGAACTCGCTGGAATTGGCGTCGGCGTAGCCCAGAACGTCGCGGGCAAACTCCATCACCATGATCTGCATTCCCAGGCAGATGCCAAAGTAGGGGACATCTGGTTCTCACGGGCGTACTGTGCAGCCTGGATCATACCCTCGATGCCGCGGTCACCAAAGCCGCCGGGCACAATGATGCCGTCTACGTCAGCAAACACTTCTTTGCAGGCATCCTGATCGATCAGATCCTCGCTCTCTACCCACTTGATGTCTACCTGACTGTCGTTCTCAAAACCGGCGTGGTACAGGCTCTCCATCACGGAAAGATAAGCGTCGTGCAGCTTGACGTACTTGCCCCACCAGCGCAATGGTGCAGGTCTTGCTGCGGGTGGCAATGCGGGAGACCACACCCTTCCACTCGGTCAGGTCGGCGGGGGGCACGTCCAGCTTGAGCTTTTCCACCACCACATCATCCAGGCCGTTGGTGTGGAGCATCAGCGGGCACTGGTACAGGCTGGGCATGGTCAGATTCTCAATGACGCACTCAGGCTTGACATTGCAGAAGGTGCTGATCTTTGCGGCGGATATCGCCGCCCACGCTGCCGTCAGCACGCAGGATGATGATATCGGGGTTCACGCCCATGCCCTGCAGCTCCTTGACGGAGTGCTGGGCCGGCTTGGATTTGTACTCGTCGGAGCCGGAAATATAGGGCACCAGCACAACATGGATGTAGCAGCAGTTGTCGCGGCCCTGCTCCAGGCCCACCTGACGGATGGCCTCCAGGAAGGGCTGGCTCTCAATATCGCCGGTGGTGCCGCCGATCTCGGTAATGACCACATCGGCATCGGTAGAGGATGCCATGTTGTAGATGTAATTCTTGATCTCGTTGGTGATGTGGGGGATGATCTGGACGGTCTGACCCAGATAAGCGCCCTGGCGCTCCTTGTTCAGCACGTTCCAGTACACCTTGCCGGTGGTCAGGTTGGAGTACTTGTTCAGATTTTCGTCGATGAAGCGCTCATAGTGACCCAGATCAAGGTCGGTCTCGGTGCCGTCATCGGTCACGAACACCTCACCGTGCTGCAGGGGGCTCATGGTACCCGGGTCCACGTTCACATAAGGGTCCAGCTTCTGGCTGGCGACCTTCAGTCCGCGGCACTTGAGCAGGCGGCCCAGAGAAGCCGCCGTGATGCCCTTGCCCAGACCGGAGACAACGCCGCCGGTCACAAAGATGAATTTTGCCATTTGTTCAGTCCTCCTCTAATTTATCTTTCAGAGATCATTCTTTCCCAGTGTGGATGCGCCTGCATCCGGAACAAAACATACAACACCAGATTATAATCCTAATCCTCGTAAGAATCAAGGATTTCCTGTGCAATTTCTGCACGGCTGCGCCGGGTGTCCATGGCGCGCTTTTCAATGTAGCGGTGGGCGGCATCCTCGCTCATCTGCTCCCGCTCCACCAGACAGCATTTTGCATGGCTGACCAGCCGTACCTGTGTGATCTTTTCCTGCATCCGCGCGTTTTCCTGCCGGCAGCTGCAGGCGGTGGTTGCTGGCCGCGGCCAGATGGATGGCCTGGAACAGCGTGTTGGAGAACGGCTTGCTCAGCAGCAGCACCCCCCTGCTCACTCATGGGGGCCAGCAGCTGCTCGGCGGCGGCTGCCTTGGCCAGCAGCACCACGCCTGCGTCTGTTTTTTCTACGGCAGAGGAACACAGCTCGTGGCCAAACTCGTCCGGCAAAGGCGCGTTGACCACGATCAGCTCAAAATCGGATTCCAGCATCCTGCGCCGAGCCTCGGCACCACTGGGGATGATCGTAGGCCGGGTGTATCCCAGCTCTGCCAGCCGCGCGGAGATGTACTCGTTGGAGCTTGCTCCGGCGCTCACGATCAGAGCACGTCCCATTTGAATCGCTCCTTTCTCTTACATCCAGGCAAGGGGCCGAATCATTGCCCCTTCGTACTTCCCCTCAAAAGCGGTTCAGATGGCGTTGAAGTAGTGCACCCGCTCGTACTCAGCCGGGTCGGCGCAGCTTTCAGGGCGGCACAGCGCTTTAGTTCTTCCTCATAGTACCGATGCGAAAGCTCTTCCGGCAGCACGCGGTGCAGAAATTCGCTCTCCTGCGCGGCCTGCACGGCCTCCTCCAGCGTGGAAGGCAGTCTTTCCAGCCCAAGACCTGCGGCCTCGGCGGGATCGAACAGGTTCTTGTTGATGGGGGCCTGCAGCACCATCCGGTGCTCGATGCCGTCCAGACCGGCAGCCAGCACCAGACCCACGGCCAGATAGGGGTTGCAGGCAGGGTCAGGGCTGCGCAGTTCCATGCGGCAGTTGTCGCCCTTTACCTGCGGGATGCGCACCAGCTGGCTGCGGTTCTGGCGGCTCCAGCTCACATAGCGGGGGGCCTCGTCGCAGCCAAAGCGCTGGTAGCTGTTGGGCAGGGGATTGGTGAACACGGTCAGCTCCCGGCTGTGGGCCAGAACACCCGCCATAAAGCTGCCTGCAATGCTGTCCGGGGCAATGTCGCCCTCAAACAGGTTGCGGCCATCCATGTAAAGGGACAGGTTGATGTGCAGGCCGCTGCCTGCCTGATCCGGCAGGGGCTTGGGCAGGAAGCTGGCGTGGATGCCGTTGCGCATGGCAACAGCCCGCACGATCTGCTTGAACATCATCACGTTGTCGGCGGTCTTGAGGGGGCCTGCGTGGTGGCAGTCGATCTCGTTCTGGCCGTTGCCGCTCTCGTGATGGCTGTGCTGGGGGCTCATGCCCATCTGCTCCATGGTCAGGCAGATGTCCCGGCGCAGGTTCTCACCTGCATCCAGCGGGGCTACATCAAAGTAGCCGCCAAAGTCGATGGGGATGCGGGTGGGGCGACCCCGGTCGTCATTCTCAAACAGGTAGAACTCGCACTCGGCCCCCACGTTGCAGGTCAGCCCCAGTTTGCGGAAGCTGCGGCTCATCTGGCGCAGGAAGCCGCGGCAGTTGCCGCCAAAGGCCGCGCCGTCCGGCTTTTCCACGTCACAGAAGAACTGCATCACCCGGCCCTCGGTGGGCCGCCAGGGCAGGATGGTCACGGTGGAAAGATCGGGCCGGAGCACAAGATCGCTCTCCTCCACCTTCATAAAACCGGCAATGGAGCTGCCGTCAAAGCAGACACCATCCTCCATGGCCTTGGGCAGGTCGCTGGCAAGCACGGCAATGTTTTTCTGGGTGCCAAAGATATCGCAGAAGGCAAAGCGGACGAATTTGACGTTGTTGTCCTCCACAAAATCAAGGATGTCCTGTTGGGTATTATAGCTCATAGTGGTTCCCTCCGAGCCGCAGGGTGCGGCGAATGGCACATCAGTGCAAAACTGGAAAAATCAGCTTGCGTTCTTAAAAAACGCCTAAAGGCCTGCTTCGTATGCGCAAAGCAGGTCTTTAGGCTGGTGTAAGAAATAGGAAAAGGGGAATGGCTTAAAAATCCAACAACCCAGCGATGCTTATCAAGCTATGTCAGAAAGATCAGACGTAGTAGAGCATCTTGCTGTAGCTGGGCAGAGGCCAGTAGTCCTCACCGCAGATGGTCTCGGCATCGTCAGCAGCGGCGCGCAGAGCATCCATCCTGGGCAGAACGTCATCGTGGAAGGAAACAGCCTTGGCGCTCTCATCGGTCATGGCCTCAGCGGTATCCACGGCAGCCTGCAGGGGGCATCGATGGCATCGCTCATGGCATCGGCATCGGTGGACAGGCGGGTGAGGGTCTTGGTCTCGCTGCGCACGCTGATGGCCTCGCTGACGGCCAGCTTGGATGCGGCGGTATTTGCAACCTCGCTCATGTAGGCATTGATGGCGGGCAGCAGCTGCTTGCGGGCCATCTCAAGCATGGTCAGAGCCTCGATGTTGATGATCTTGGAGTAGTGCTCCATCTCGACCTCGTAACGGCTCTCCATCTCGATCTTGGTCAGGACACCGAAATCCTCCATCAGCTGGATGTTCTTCGGGTCGATGAGGGCGGGCAGAGCGGCGGGGGTGTTCTTCTTGTTGGGCAGGCCGCGGCGTGCTGCTTCTTCTTCCCACTCGGCAGTGTAGCCGTTACCGTTGAAGATGACACGGCGGTGGTCCCGGATGGTGCGCTTGACCAGCGCGATGGCGGCACTGGTAAAGTCCTCAGCGCCCTCCAGCTCGTCGGCGTAGCCCTTCAGCTCCTTGGCAACAGCGGTGTTCAGGATGGTGTTGGCATCGCTCAGGTTCTCAGCGGAACCGGGCATACGGAACTCGAACTTGTTGCCGGTGAAGGCGAACGGAGAGGTGCGGTTGCGGTCGGTGGTGTCCTTGCTGAACTTGGGCAGGACATCAACGCCCAGGTCCATCTTCATCTTGACGGGGCCGGCATAAGGCGAATCAGATGCAATGGCATCGATAACAGCTTCCAGCTCCTCGCCCACGAAGATCGAGATGATGGCCGGGGGAGCCTCGTTGGCACCCAGACGGTGATCATTGCCCGGGGTGGCAACGGAGGTGCGCAGCAGATCGGCGTACTCGTCCACTGCCTTGATGACAGCGGCCAGGAATACCAGGAACTGCAGGTTCTCCATGGGCGTGTCGCCCGGGTCCAGCAGGTTCTCGTGGGTGGTGGACATGGACCAGTTGTTGTGCTTGCCGCTGCCGTTCACGCCCTCAAAGGGCTTCTCGTGCAGCAGGCAGGCCAGACCGTACTTGGGAGCGAGCTTCTTCATCATCTCCATCGTCAGCAGGTTGTGGTCGATGGCAACGTTGGTGGTGTCGAAGATGGGGGCCAGCTCATGCTGGCAGGGAGCCACTTCGTTGTGCTTGGTCTTGGCGGGAACGCCCAGCTTCCACAGCTCCTCGTCCAGCTCCTTCATAAATGCGGAGACCTCGGGACGGATGACACCGAAGTAATGCTCCTCCAGCTCCTGACCCTTGGCAGAGGGGGCACCGAACAGGGTGCGGCCGGTGAGGATCGAGATCCTGACGTGCCTCGTAATCTTCCTTCTTGACAAGGAAGTACTCCTGCTCGGGCCCTACGGTGGTGGAGACGTAATCAACATCCTTGCCAAACAGCTTCCAGGATGCGGATGGCCTGACCGGACAGGGCGTTCATGGAGCGCAGCAGGGGGAGTCTTTTTGTCCAGTGCCTCGCCGGTGTAGCTGACGAAAGCGGTGGGGATGCACAGCACGTCATCCTTCACGAAAGCGTAGCTGGTGGGGTCCCATGCGGTGTAGCCGCGGGCCTCGCAGGTGGCACGCAGGCCGCCGGAAGGGAAGGAAGATGCATCGGGCTCGCCGCGCACCAGCTCCTTGCCGGAGAACTCCATGATGGCGGTGCCGTCGCCCACAGGGGAAACAAAGCCATCGTGCTTCTCACTGGTGATGCCGGTCAGCGGCTGGAACCAGTGGGTGTAGTGGGTGGCACCCAGCTCCATGGCCCAGCGCTTCATCACGCTGGCCACAACGTTTGCCACCTCAATGTCCAGCGGAGCACCCTTGTGCAGGGTGTTCTTCAGGCTCTTGTAAGTAGCGCTCGGCAGGCGCTCCTTCATCACATGCTCGTTAAAGACCTTGCTGCCGTAGATTTCCATAACATTTGCTGCCATAAATCCTACTCCTTACTTGATCTTATGTCTGTCCCTTCCGAAACTGTCTCCCGCCGCCGAACTGCGGCCCGGAAACAGCGAAAAGCTTTTTAACAAAAATGGCGCTGCGAGTCAGGAGGTGACCCACAGCGCCGTTGCTGTCTATAGTTTGATTATATCCCGGAACGGCTCAAAAGGCAATTGACAAAACTGACGATTCTGCACAAACACGTTCTCGTTTTTTGGGAGATATCGTATTTGGTATTACTTTTAGAACGGATTGAACCTCTCCGTCATCCCGCAGGGATGACGGAGAGGTTGTACGGAGGATACGCTGCCCTTAGAACGCTGACCCTCAGATCACCTGGAACAGGAAGAACTTCAGGTAATTGGTCTCGGGCACGCCCCACAGGATGGGGTGATCCGGGGCCTGCTGGCGCACCTCAATCTGCCGCAGCTGCCGGTGGGCATCCTTTGCGGCAGCGTGCAGCATCTTGATGAACAGCTCCTCGGTGGCAAAGTGAGAGCAGCTGGCCGTGGCCAGATAGCCGCCCCGGGGCAGCAGCTTCATGGCGCGGTAGTTGATCTCCTTATAGCCGCGCATGGCGTTCTCCACCGTGCGGCGGGCCTTGGTAAAGGCCGGCGGATCAAGGATGATAAAGTCGTAGGGATGGCCCTCTTTTTCCAGCCGGGGCAGCAGTTCAAAGGTGTCCTCGCAGAGAAAATCCATGTTGGTCAGGTTGTTGCGCTGGGCGTTCCGCTGGGCCATGGCGATGGCGTCGGCGCTGATGTCTGCCGCCGTGACCCGGGCCGCGCCGCCGCTGGCGGCGTTGAGGGCAAAGCTGCCGGTGTGGGTGAAGCAGTCCAGCACGGTGTGTCCGGCAGCAAGGCGTGCCACGGCCCGGCGGTTGTACTTCTGGTCGAGGAAGAAGCCGGTCTTCTGGCCGTTCTCAAAGTCCACATGGTAGAACACGCCGTTCTCGCAGATCTCGGTCTGGGTGCTGGCGGGGTGGGTCTCGCCGGGCAGGTCAAACCAGCCCTTGTTCTGCTCCAGGCCCTCCTTGGCGCGCAGGGCCTCGTCGTTGCGCTCGTAGATGCCGTCAATGATCTGGCCGTCAGTGCGCAGGACTTCTGCCAGCAGGGGGAAGAGGATGGGCTTGAGCTTTTCCATGCCCACGCTCAGGGTCTGGGTGACAAGGATATTGTTGAACCGGTCCACAGTCAGGCCCGGGAACTGGTCAGCCTCGCCAAAGATGACACGGCAGGCGGTCAGGTCGGCGGGCTCCAGCACGGTCTTGCGGTAGGCCCATGCGTATTCGACACGGCGCTTCCAGAAAGCGGCATCGAAGGTGTCGTTGGCGTTGCGGGAGATGAGCCGCACCCGGATCTTGCTTTTCAGTTAGAGAAAACCGGTGCCAAGATAGGCACCCTTTGTGCTGACTACATCGACCAGCGTGCCGTTTTCAGGCTCCGCCTCCGGGGAACTCAGGATGTCGTTTTCGTACACCCAGGGGTGGCCGCCCACCAGCAGACCCTCGGCGTGTTTGTTGACGGTGTAAACGGGGTAATTGCGAGAAGATTTCATAGTTGCTCCTGTTATAACTGGCTCGCCCTCTCAGTCTCGCTCCGCTCGCCAGCTCTCCCAAAGGGAGAGCCTTTGGCGATTTTCGATTCAGTCTCATCAAGCTTGAATACAGAGCGGCTCTTGGCTCCCCCTTTGGGGGAGCTGGCAATGCCGTCAGGCATTGACTGAGAGGGTGAGGATGCTAAAATTTCATACTGATATTTATTCTAACATAAAAACGTGCTAGAATAAATACAAAAACACAGAAACGAGGAAAACGTCATGGAGATCGAACGCAAATGGATGGTGAACGGCTGGCCGGAGGGCGAAAAACTTCCCGGCTCTGCCGCTCAAGGAAGAGTTTGCCATGCGGCAGGGATATATCAGCGTGCGGCCCACCGTGCGCATCCGGGAGGAGGCGCTCAAGGGCGGCGAGACGGCCTATATCCTCTGCTTCAAGTCCGGAAGCGGGCTTGCACGGGAGGAGATCGAGCGCCCCATCGACAAGAAACTGTTTGATGAACTGGAAACAAAGATCATCGGTAAGCCCCTGATCGGGAAGATCCGCAGAAGCTACGCCCTGCCCGATGGCCTTGTGCTGGAGGTGAACCATGTGGATGAGGGCCAGCCCACTGCGTTCTGGTACGCTGAGGTGGAATACCCCACCGTGGATGCCGCCCGCAGCTGGAAGCCGGAAGCCTTTGGTCTTGCAGACTATCTGAACGATGATGTCACCGACCAGCCCGGCCAGAGCATGGGAGCCTACTGGGAACAGACCCGGAAATAAAAATGACCCTCTCCGTCGCGCAGATGCGGCCGCCTAGCCCTTGGGGAAAGACGGCAGTGCAAAGCAATGACAGAGAGGGTCATTATTTTTTACTTCTTGCGATACATCCGGTCTGCTTCCTCATAGGTGGGCTCGCAGGTCAGATACATGCCCAGCTTCTTCACGGTATCCATATCCACGCTGGACAGGATGACGGTGGAGTGCATATCGCAGCCCTTCAGGTGAGAGAGCTGCTTGAGGGCGGCTGCTGCAGTGGGATTCTGCGCGGCCGAGCTGGACAGGGCGATCAGGATCTCGTCGGTGTGCAGACGAGGGTTCTTGCTACCCAGATAGTTGGTCTTGAGGGTCTGGATGGGCTCGATGGCGGCGGCAGAAACGAGGTCAAGCTCCTGGTCGATACCGGCCAGCTTTTTCAGCGCGTTGAGCAGAGCGGAGGAAGCGGCACCCAGCAGGGGGCCGGTCTTGCCGGTGACAACGGTGCCGTCCGGCAGCTCAATGGCAGCGGCAGGGGGCACCGCCGGTCTTTTCAGAGACTGCATGGGCGGCCTGCTCCACCGGGCGGCTGCCCTGGGTCAGTCCGGCCTGATTCATCAGCAGCTCCAGCTTGTAGACCTCGCTCTGGATCTGTGCGCCGTTCTTGAGGTCGCACAGGGCCTTGAAGTAGCGGCGGACGATCTCGTTGCGGGAAGCTTCGCAGCAGGCCGCATCATCCACGATGCAGTTGCCTGCCATATTCACGCCCATGTCGGTGGGGGGAGTGGTAGGGACTCTTGCCTGCGATCAGCTCAAACATGGCGTTGACCACGGGGAAGATCTCAATGTCGCGGTTGTAGTTGACCGCGGTCTTGCCATAGGCCTCCAGATGGAACGGGTCGATCATGTTCACATCGTTCAGGTCGGCGGTGGCGGCCTCGTAAGCCAGGTTGACCGGGTGCTTCAGGGGGATGTTCCAAATGGGAAAGGTTTCAAACTTGGCGTATCCCGCGTTCACGCCGCGCTTGTGCTCGTGATAGATCTGCGAAAGACAGGTGGCCATCTTCCCGCTGCCGGGGCCGGGAGCCGTGATAACCACCAGCGGGCGCTGGGTCTCAATGTACTCGTTGCGGCCATAGCCCTCGTCGCTCACGATGCGGGCAACGTCGTTGGGGTAGCCGGGGATCTTATAGTGCCGGAAGGTGCGGATGCCCAGGCTGTTCAGCCGCTTCTCAAAAGCTTCTACCTCGGGGGCAGCGGTGTACATGGTCACGCAGACGCTGCCCACGAACAGGCCGCGCGCCCTGGAATGCGTCGATGAGGCGGAGAACGTCGAGATCATAGGTGATGCCGTAGTCGCCGCGCACCTTGCTGCTGACGATGTCCTCAGCGTTGATGACGATAACGACCTCGGCCTGATCCTTCAGCTGCAGCAGCATCTGCAGCTTGGAATCGGGCTGGAAGCCGGGCAGCACGCGGGAGGCGTGGTAGTCGTCGAACAGCTTGCCGCCGAATTCCAGATAGAGCTTGTTGTCGAACTGTGCGATGCGCTCCCGGATGTGCTGGGACTGCATCTGCAGGTATTTGTCGTTGTCAAATCCTTTTTTTTCATTCGTTGCTCCTCTTCCTGATTTCGGTTCCCATATCCTGCCCGGGCAGCGGGTTCCACAGCGGAAGTGTGCCCGGGGAACTACACAATACAAAAAACAGTATATCATATCAGAGGAGCGGGTGCAATAAAAAATCAACAAAAGTCCCGCTCCTTCCAGCAGAGAGCTTTTTGCCGGAAAGAGCGGGGCAGGGAGGAACAGCGCGGATTACAGGGTCAGCTGGATGCCGCTGAGGGTCACGGTATCCGGATCAGGCTCCTCATCCTTTGCTTTGGCGCGGGTCTGCTTGGGCAGAGCGTCTTCGTGGACTACTTTGCCGCATTCCAGCTCAGGGATGGCAAAGAAGGCCGCTTCCAGAGCATCAGGCAGCTCTACTTCACCGGTAACATGCAGGAATTCGATCTGAGCCAGCAGGTCTGCGCTCTCTGCGGGGATGACAGCATCACCCAGCACATAGAGACGGGTGCCATACCGGCGCAGGGAAGAGGCGGTCAGCTCCAGGTCGTCCTCCACCACGGCGGTGCCGTCCGGCACGATGATCAGCTCGGTGGAATCCGGGAAGAGCGGGGCCAGAACGGGCGCAAGGCTTGCGCACAGGATAGCCTTTGGAGCGGAAAAGCTGCAGCCCTTTGCGGCCAGTGCGGCAGTGTCGAGCCTGGGGTCAACCGCCAGGAAGCGATGTTCATTCCAGTACAGGCGGTTTTGTGCCCGCAGCAGGAAGGTGTTGTCCAGCTTGATGGAGCTTCCCGGCAGGAGCACTGCGTCATCGGGGTAGACCGCCAGCTTTCCGTTCAGGATGCAGCGGGCGGATACCCCTGCCGAGAGGCACTGCGGGCAGTAGATCATACCGTTGACCAGAATTCAGGCGTACTTCTGTAAAACCTCCGCAGCATCCGGGGTGATCATCAGCTTGCCGTTGACCACCAGTACCTGCCCGGCGGCGGTCTGGCTGGCAGAGCTCAGCGTGACCTTGCCATTGACCACACCCACCGAGACCTCCTCCGGGACATTTTTGCAGAGCATCGAATCCAGAGAAATGTTGTGCTGGCCCAGGAGCGCCTGCACCCGGGGCGAGGTCAGCGCGATCATGCAGTCCAGCTTGATCTGCTCATAGCGGTCAAGAAAATCCTCCTGCACATTGCGCAGGTCCAGGATCATAGCGTCCACATTCAGGTTCTTTTTTTTTCATCATTTAATCCTCCGTAAGTTCAGTTTTGAGGCGATGGCGTATCTGGGCAAGGCGGCTGCGGACCGTGCCGGGCGGGAGACTGAGCAGCTGACCGATCTCACTGGCATTGTAGCCCGCTGTATAGCGCAGGGTGAACAGCCGCCGCTCTTCCGGGGTGAGCAGAGCCAGCAGACTGGCGGCTTCCACTGTGCCCAGCGCGGAATCCGGTTCAGCACTGTCCTCTTCCGGGAAAAAGGTGCTGAGCAGCTGCTCCTCCTTTGCCGTCCGGCGGAGCTGGTCGCAGTAGAGATTCCGCGCTGTGGTAAACAGCCAGGCCTTGCACTGCCGCTCTGTAAAGCTGTTGATAAGGGTCCGGTTCTGCAGTGCCCGCAGAAAGACTTCCTGGGTCGATCCTCCGCCCGGGCTTCGTCCCGGCAGAGATTGAAACAGAAGTGTTCCAGCCTGTCCCAGAAGGTCTCGTACAGCAGCTCCCACATGGGGCTTCCTCCTTTCATTGCGTCGTTCTGCCTGTAAGACGAAGGAGACCGGGGAAGTGTTGGATAGACTCGGAAAAAAATAAACCCTCAGTCTTGCTGGCGCTCGCCAGCTCCCCTACCAGGGGAGCCTTTGACATGGCGGTAAACAGCGTGAAACTGAGGGAAACTCCTTGATTTAATGTTTTGCTTCCAGTGCTTCGAGATCTTCTTTGATCTCTTCCACATCTTCTTTCAGGAACATCAGGCAGAAGCTGACGGCCAGCAGCAGGCAGGAGAACCAGATGGCCTTTGCGCCGCAGAGATCCAGCGCCAGGCTGCCCAGGCCCGCGCCCAGCGCAAACAGGAGGATGATGCCCCAGTAATAAAGGGATTTTTTCAGGGCGGCAGGATTGCGGTTGAGCACCCAGCTGCAGAGGGAGTCCATGCCGCTGCGCAGGTTGCCGATGCACATGGTGCTGGCGAAGGCGTAGCCGTTCACCTTGCGGAAGGCCTGCACCTGCATCGCACAGGCAAACGAGACCAGCGCATTGGCCATAAGATTCCACTCCTGCGGGAAAAAAGCCCACCACGAACAGCATCACGATCTCACATAGCACCACCAGCTGACGCCAGTGAAGCCACTGCAGATTCTGCAGCTTCTGGTGCATCAGCTCTGCCGCGAACACGCCCAGCGCAAAGAAGCACAGGGGCACAAGATAATGCAGCACACGCCCCCACTCCCCGGCAAAGGCATGGACAGCCATCAGCACAATGTTGCCGGTCTGGGCGTTGGCAAACACCTTGCCCCGGAACAGATAGGTGTATACGTCCTGCAGGCCGCCGGACAGTGAAAGGAACATTGCCGTGCAGAAGGCTTCGACATCTGGCCGCGGCGCTTTTTCTTGGAATTCATACAAATCCCCCTCTGATTTTTTACCCCTATACTATAACGCGGGTTGACGGATTTGTCAAAAACAAAAGGTGATTTTTGGCGGTTTTGACTATGTGAAACGAATATGCCTGACATGTTTTTTTTGCAATTGAATCCGGGTTGTGCTACAATAAGACCATTCATACAGAAAAAGGAGAATCTCCCCATGCCCAATATCATCGAGATCACGGATTTTCACGCGCCGGAGCTGGACCCCTACGCCCGCCTGACGCAGAACCAGCTGCGCAGTCGGCTGGAACCCGAAAAAAGGCATCTTCATTGCCGAGAGCCCCAAGGTGATCTCCCGGGCACTGGATGCAGGCTTTGTGCCGGTCTCCCTGCTGATGGAGCGCAGGCAGATCACCGGCCCTGCGGCGGAGATCCTGACCCGCTGCGGAGATGCACCCATTTATACTGCTGACCGGGAGATGCTGGCTGCACTGACAGGCTAGGACGCTGTTCTTATCAACCCCTCTTGCTGTGACCCGCTCTGCCGCCGGGCCGTGCGCGTGAGTATGGGCACGGTATTTCAGGTGCCCTGGGCGCAGATCGGTGAAACTCCTGCTGATTGGCCCGAAAAGGGGCTTGCTCACTGGGCTGAATGCCCTGGGCCCGTTCAAGACGGCTGCCATGGGCCTTGAGCGACCGTTCGGTCAGCATCGATGACGAACGTTGCCGCCGCCAGTGCCGTGGCGGGAGCCGGGCAAACAGTAATTCATAAGCCACAGATGCGCTTCAGGGCAAAGGAGAAATTACCATCTGACCGGGGCAGACCTGACACCCTCAAAGGCAGCCTTGGGGCGGGCATACTCGAGCGCCGCCCACCTGGTATCCAGCCTCGGTTTGATATCGGTACGGCTGGTCAGGTGACCAGCGCAGCGCTGCAGGGTGGAAAGCTCGATGCAGCGGGTCTTGGTGTCCAGATTGCGGGCCACCACATTGGCCAGATACCGTGCGGTACCGGTCAGCGCCTTGTGACCGAAAGCATCCACGGCGTGCACGTCGTCCGCCAGCTCACAGACATAGCGGCCATCCTCCAGCTTTACGCCCTCGGAAACGGCAATGACGATGCTGGGCTTCTTTTCCTGCATCGTCCGCACCTTCTCGACGAAGTGCTCCACGTTGAAGGGGACTTCCGGCAGGCAGATCATGTCCACGCCCTCGCAATCGTCGCTCTTGGCCAGCGAGGCGGCAGCGGTCAGCCAGCCGGCGTTGCGGCCCATGATCTCCACCACGGTGACGTACTTGGTGCCGTACACGGTGGCATCGCGGATGATCTCTTTCATCACAACGCCAATGTACTTGGCGGCAGAGCCGTAGCCGGGGGTGTGGTCGGTGACCATCAGGTCGTTGTCGATGGTCTTGGGAACGCCCATGAAGCGGATGTCGCTCTGGATGCGATTGCCGTATTCAGCCAGCTTGCCGATGGTATCCATGGAGTCGTTGCCGCCAATGTAGAAGAAGTACCCAATGTTCAGCTTTTCCAGGATGGCGAACAGCTTCTTGTAAACGGTCTCGTCATCGTGCCAGTCGGGCAGCTTGTAGCGGCAGCTGCCCAGGAAGCTGGACGGGGTGCGCTTGAGCAGCTCGATGTCCAGATCGTCCGTCAGCACGGTGGAAAGATCCACCACCCGCTCCTCCAGCAGACCGGCAACACCGTTGCACATACCGTACACGATGTCAGCGCCGCGGTTCTTGCAGCTCTCGAAGACGCCTGCCAGACTTGCATTGATGACGGAGGTAGGGCCGCCAGACTGACCAACGATTGCATTTTTACCCATGATGATTTCTCCTTTTCTGTTTCTGTTTCGGCTTTTATATTAACGTGCAGGCGCACGAAAACAGACCACGAGGGGGGAGGGAGCGCGCAAATGAAACTTACAGGCAGATATGGCGCGGGGTGCCGTTGACATAGACCGGTGTCACTTCATCCAGGATGAGCGGACGGGCGTACTCCTCAAAAGCTTCGGTCACCTGCATCCCGTCCGGAGTGATCCATTCCAGCGGAACCTTCTTCCAGATTTGCCACCTGCTGCACATCCACAGACTCGGTGATGCACTGGTACGGGTAGTTGGAGACCCGCTTGAGCGAGATCATGCGGCCGCTCTCGCCTGCAAAGGCAGCAGCGGCGGCGGCACCGCCAACGGCGTAGGCCTCGTTCACATCCGTGCGGCTGGCCAAATGGCTGGCGCAGCGCTGCAGGGTGGAGAACTCGATGGCACGGCTCTTGCACTGCAGCTTGTCGTGGATGAGGTCCGAAAGATAACGGCTGGTGCCGCTGAGGATGGCCTTGTGGCCAAAAGCGTCCAGCTGGCCGGCGGTGGAGACCAGATCGCACAGGTAGGTACCGTCTGCTGTCTTACGCCCTCGCTGGCTGCGATGATAACATTGGGGTTTACCCGCTGCAGCTCGTCCACCCGGGCAAGGAACTTGTCCTGGTCAAAGGGAACTTCGGGCAGCAGAATGAGGTCGGGGCCTTCGCAGTCATCGCCGCCGGCCAGACAGGCCGCACCGGCCAGCCAGCCTGCGTGGCGGCCCATGATCTCGGCCACCGTCACACTGCGGATGTTATACACCGAGGAGTCGCGGATGACTTCCTTCAGGATGGTAGCAATGTACTTTGCGGCAGAGCCGTAGCCGGGGGTGTGGTCGGTCAGGCACAGGTCGTTGTCGATGGTCTTGGGCACACCGATGAACCGCACGCTGCTGCCCACCTGGTCACCGTAGCGGGAAAGCTTTGCAATGGTGTCCATCGAGTCGTTACCGCCAATGTAGAACACCTGCGCAGATGTCGTACTTGTCAAACAGGGTGAACAGCTTGACGAACGGAGTGGCATCGGTATCCGGGTCGGGCAGCTTGAAACGGCAGCTGCCAAGGTAGCTGGAAGGAGTACGCTTGAGCAGCTCAATGCTCATGCGGTCATCCAGCAGGACGTTGAGCTCCAGCAGCTCTTCCTTTAGCAGACCCTCGATGCCGTACTTCATGCCGTACACCTTGTCTGCACCCAGACTGCGGGCAGCTTTGTATACGCCTGCAAGGCTGGAGTTGATAACGGCGGTAGGGCCGCCGCTCTGACCAATGATGACATTTTTTGACATACGTCCTCCTTATCCAAAAGAACAACATTTCACGTCCTGCAAAGCGCGGACAGTCCTCCTGTGTCCTCCCCCAGAGCCCTGCACTGCCCGGGGAAGGAGATTGCGGATGCGCGCCGCAAGTCGTACAAAAAGAATGCAGGATGTGCATCTGATTCAATGAAAACTGTGCAATTCCTGCAACAATACTATTGTAAACTATTTCTCTGTTGTATGCAAGACCTGATTGGTTGCACGGGCAAAAAAATTATGATACAATATTTGGCGTATCCTACAAAAACACAGGGCCGGTCGGAGTGCAGAATGCAAACTTTGCAATTTTTCGGGGATACTGACCGTAATGATAGAGAAAAGAAAAACAGGGAAAGGCGGGAAAGAGAATGGGAATCTCACACGAATATCATTCCACCCATGGCCGGAGACGGCGTAGCAAGGCAGGCACCGGCCTGCGGCTGGCGGGAATCATTGTAGCGATCCTGCTGCTGCCTCGCTGGCCATCACGGCCATTCTGGAAAATGGCAAAAAGCAGAGCGAGGCTGTCCACGCAAAGCCCGGCGGCGGGCACAGCGGCCAATATCCTGGCTCCGCTGCCCATGCAGGGCGATACGGGAGCCTCTGTGGCAGACAGCAGCGAGGGGTACGGCAGGGGATAGGCAGTGGAGCCGACGATGCGGCGGCTGTCACGCTGGAACAGTTCGGCCCCGCCCGACAGGCAGCGGGGGCCTACCAGGTCAAGGCGTATGACAGCAGCGTCATCCGCCAGCCCAGCTGCGGGCAGGTGGACCTGAGCTACTTTGCGGACGCAGCCTTTCTGGGCGACAGTCTGACGGTGGGCTTTTCCGATTACAGCATTAACCTGGGCGGCGCGCTCATCTGCGGCTATACCGGCGTTGGCCCGGATGCCATTGTGAACCGCAGCGCAGTCAAGAGCAGCGTGCGCGGGCCGGAGGTGGCAATGGATGTGCTGACAGCGGCCCAGCCGAAAAAGCTCTATATCCTGCTGGGCACCAACACGTTGACCACGCTGGGCGCAGCAGACCGCTTTCTGGCCTACTACGGCCAGATGCTGGATCAGCTCAGGCAGGCCCCTGCCCGGCTGCGTCATTTATGTCCAGTCCATCCCGCCGGTGCGGCCCCAGGCCGCTGCGGAAAAGCCCGGTCTTGCGTCCGATGTCCTGCGCTCTGTGAACGAGCAGCTGGCAAAGCTGGCTGCAGACAAGGGCTGTGTCTACCTTGACCTGTGGGAGACCTTGCCGATGAGAACGGGAATCTGAAGGAGATGCTGGCGGCTCCGGATGGGGTCCACTTCTCGGCCGGAAACGGCTATGGTGCCTGGGTCACCTACCTGCGCAACCACGCAAGGTATTCGGCTTCCAACTCCTGGACTATGGGCAGCGCATACAGCGCTGAATAAAGAGCGAAACGCAAAAACGGCATCGCAGACCGATTGGTTTGCGATGCCGTTTTTTATGTTGATCGGGAAGGAAAGCAGCTTACTTCAGCTTGCTCTTGGCCTTCATGCGCTGGTCGTGGTTCAGGATCTGCTTGCGGATGCGCAGATTCTCAGGGGTGACCTCCAGCAGCTCATCCTGTGCAAGGAACTCCAGGCAGCCCTCCAGGCTCAGCTTGCTGACGGGGATCAGGCGCAGAGCGTCATCGGAACCGGAAGCGCGGGTATTGGTCAGGTGCTTGGTCTTGCAGACGTTGACATCCACATCCTCGCCGGAAGCGGTGTAGCCGATGACCATGCCCTCGTAGACCTTTTCGCCAGCGCCCACCAGCAGGGTGCCGCGCTGCTGCGCGTTGTACAGGCCGTAGGTAACGGCATCGCCGGTCTCAAAGCTGACCAGAGAACCGGTGGAACGGTTGGCGATCATACCGGCCCAGACATCGTAGCCATCAAAGATCTGGTTGAGGATGCCTTCGCCGTGGGTATCGGTCAGGAACTGGTTGCGGTAGCCGAACAGGCCGCGGCTGGGCATCCGGAACTCCAGGCGGACACGGTCGGTGCCCAGGGACTCCATCTGCTGCAGAACGGCCTTGCGCTGGCCCAGACCGGTCATCACAGCACCCCTGATACTGGGTGGGAACGTCGATGACAACGTGCTCCATGGGCTCGTAGGTCTTGCCGTCGATGACCTTGGTCAGAACGTGCGGGGGAGAGACCTGCAACTCGTAGCCTTCACGGCGCATGGTCTCGATCAGGATGGACAGGTGCATCTCACCACGGCCCATAACGCGGAAAGAATCGGTGGTGGGAGAATCCTCCACCTTCAGAGCAACATCCTTCAGCAGCTCTTTCTGCAGGCGGTCACGGATCTGGCGGCTGGTGACGTACTTGCCCTCACGGCCGGCCAGGGGGCTGTCGTTGACGGAGAAGGTCATCTCCACGGTGGGGTCGTTGATCTTCACGAAGGGCAGCGGCTCAACCTGAGAGGGAGCACACAGCGTGTTGCCGATGGTGACATCGGGCAGGCCGGAGAATGCAACGATATCGCCTGCGGTGATGTTGTCGCAGGGCTGGCGGCCATTGGCCTGGAAATCGTACAGCTTGGTCAGGCGGCCGCGCATCTTCAGGTCGGGGTTGTGCCAGTCGCACACGACCACTTCCTCGCCGACCTTGGCAACGCCGTTCTGGATGCGGCCAATGCCGATGCGGCCAACGAACTCGTTGTAGTCAACAGAGGAGACCAGCATCTGGAAGGGAGCCTCGGGATCGCCCTGAGGAGGCTGGATGGTGTCCAGCAGGGTATCGAACAGGGGGATCAGGTCGGTGCCGGGCACATCGGGGTCCAGGCTTGCGGTGCCCTGACGGCCGCAGCAGAACAGGATGGGGCATTCCAGCTGCTCATCGGAAGCGCCCAGATCCATCAGCAGGTAAAGCACCTCATCGATGACTTCCTTGATGCGGGCATCGGGGCGGTCGATCTTGTTGATGGCAACCACCAGGCTCAGGTTCTGCTGCAGAGCCTTCTGCAGAACAAAACGGGTCTGGGGCATGCAGCCCTCAGCAGCGTCCACCAGCAGCAGCACGCCGTTGACCATCTTCAGCACGCGCTCGACCTCGCCGCCAAAGTCGGCGTGGCCCGGGGTATCAACGATGTTGATCTTGACACCCTTTTGTAGGTGCAGGAGCAGTTCTTGGCCAGAATGGTGATGCCGAGCTCACGCTCGATGTCACCGCTGTCCATGACACGCTCTGCCACGACCTGATTGTCGCGGAAAGCGCCGCTCTGACGCAGCATGGCATCCACCAGCGTGGTCTTGCCGTGGTCAACGTGAGCGATAATGGCGACGTTGCGCAAATCGTTACGAACCATAAATAACTACCTCTCTATTTTGAATCTCTGTAGAAGTTACGTCATACAAATAAAGTTTATATCATCCGGGGGTGGTTTGTCAAGATTGTATAAAAACCTTTTTTCAAAATTTCAGCGCTTTGCCCGATAACTCTTTACACGATTTGGGCAGATGGACGCGGCGAGTTATGCTATACTAAGGGTGCAAAAACCGAACTGGGAGGTGTATCTATGAAGCTCACATTTTTGGGAGCCAACCACGAGGTCACGGGCAGCTGCACCCCTGCTGGAAGCAGCTGGGCAGCGCTACCTCATCGACTGCGGTATGGAGCAGGGAAAGGATGTTTACGAGAACCAGCCCTTTCCTGTGGCACCGGGTGAAATTGACGGCGTGCTGGTGACCCATGCGCATATCGACCACACAGGCCAGCTGCCGCTGCTGGTGCGCAACGGCTTCCGGGGCAGGATCTATGCCACCAAGCCCACGGCTCAGCTGTGCAGCATCATGCTGCGGGACTGCCCACATTCAGGAGTTTGAAGCTGAGTGGAAGAACCGCAAGGCGAAGCGTGCCGGTGCCGAGCCGGTGGAGCCGATGTACACCGTGCAGGATGCCGAGGCGGCCATGCAGCTGTTCCGGGGCATGGAGTATAACACTAAGATCGAACTGGCCCCGGGCCTTGTGATCCGCTTCATTGATGTGGGCCATCTGCTGGGTTCTTCCAGCATCGAGATCTGGGTCACTGAGAGCGGCACCACCACCAAGCTGGTCTTTTCCGGGGACATCGGCAACCAGCATCAGCCCATCATCAAGGACCCGACAACAATCCGGGACGCGGACTATGTGTTTATGGAGTCTACGTACGGCGACCGCAGCCACGGTCCCCGCCCGGACTATGTGGGGGGAGCTGAGCAGGATCCTGCAGCGCACCTTGACCGGGGCGGCAATGTGGTCATCCCCAGCTTTGCGGTGGGCCGTACCCAGGAGCTGCTCTACTTTATCCGTGAAATCAAAAAAAGAGGGTCTGGTCACCGGCCACGGCAATTTCCCGGTCTACATCGACAGCCCCCTTGCCATTGAGGCGACCCGCATCTTTAAAGATACCGACCCCGACTGCTTTGACGAGGATACCCGGGCGCTGCTGGCCCAGGGCATCGACCCCATCCAGTTCCCGGGGCTGCAGGTCAGCGTGACCAGCGATGAGTCCCGGATGATCAACGCCGACCGGGTGCCCAAGGTCATCCTGTCGGCCAGCGGCATGTGCGAGGCAGGCCGCATCCGCCACCACCTCAAGCACAACCTGTGGCGGCCGGAGTGCACGATCCTTTTTGTGGGCTATCAGGCCGTGGGAACGCTGGGCCGCACCCCTGATCGATGGCGCCGTCAATGTCAAGCTGTTCGGTGAGACCATCGACGTGCAGGCAGAGATCTGTCAGCTGACGGGCCTTTCTGGCCATGCCGACCGCGAGGGCCTGCTGGCCTGGGTGAACGCGTTCAGCCCCAAGCCCCGGCGGGTGTTCGTGATCCACGGCGAGGACGAGGTGGAGAACCTCTTTGTCCAGACCCTGACCGAGCAGGGCTTTACCGCCTGTGCACCCTACAATGGTGCAGCAGTGGGCCATCGGTGCCGAGGGTGCAGTCTGCCTGCAGGAAGGCTCCCGTGTCCGGCTGGAGCACAAGCCCAGTGAGGGCGCGTCCCGCGCCGCAACGGTGTTCCAGCGGCTGGTCAGCGCCGGCAAGCGGCTGCTCCGCGTCATCGAGCACAACGAGGGCGGGGCCAACAAGGACCTTGCCAAGTTTGCCGACCAGATCAACGCCCTGTGCGACAAGTGGGACAGATAACCATAGAACCAGAAAAAACAGCACGCCGTTCGGTTTCGGCGTGCTGTTTTTGGTTAAAAGGGAAAAGGCTCTGCCGGGAGAAACGGCAGAGCCTTTTCGGGGTATGGAGAAAAGTGTGTGGGAGAAGAGCATGGAGGGCGCTACTGGTCGTCAGAAAGGCTTTGGGAGGAAGCCTTGTCTGCAGCATCCGGGGAGAAGGAGCGGTGCAGTGTTTTGTACCGCCTGTACCGGATGCCGAGCAACGTGAATACAACGCCGGTGACAAAGGAGCCGACGCTGACCACGATATAAGCATCAGCGCCGCTGTGCAGCAGCACCGAGCCGTACCCGGCCAGAACGATGGAAAGACCCGGAACATGCTCCTGATACAGCAGGGACGCAATGCCGACTGTCAAAAACAGACAAACTGCGGAGAGAGCGCAGTTGATTCGATGCGCCCGCCTTTGACGAAGCCTGCGTGTGCGGCGGCGAATTTCCTCCATACGAACACTCGCCTTCTGGGTCATGGACAGTCCCTCCTTTTGAGAGATCATCAGAGCGGCTGCTTTCCGTCCTCTCTATCTCCTATAATACAGTTCGCGCCGATTCCTTTCACCCAAATTTGAAAAAAGTTCAAAAAAATTTCCCGCTCCGGAAAAGAGCGGGAAACGGTCAGTGAAAAACAGTGTGCCTGCCCCTGTGGAGCAGCCTTGCCGCAAACAGGGTGACGATGATGGCAGAGGGAAAGAAGTACCCGACCATCTGCCAGAAGCCGTCGGCGGTGATCAGCAGGTTGTAGATGCCGTGCAGCACCATGCAGACCCCCAGAATCCCCACCGTGCCGGTGCAGGTGAGCCACGGACGGCGGAACACATAGGCCAGTGCCAGACCGGTCAGGATGCCGCAGACAAGATGCAGGGCCCCGGCGGACATGCCGCGGATGAGCAGGAAAACAAAACTTCCTGCACCGTTTTCGGTCAGGTAGCAGACGTTTTCAAAGGTAGCAAAGCCCACTGCAATGCCAATGGCCGCAGGAGTCAGCTTGTGGGAATCCGGCTCAAAGATCAAAAAAGTAGAGCAGCAGAGGCAGCAGCTTCAGGATCTCCTCGCAGACAGGTGCGATCTCAATGGCGGTGGTCACGGCACTGCACTGGTGCCGCCCCATGAAAAAAGCTGCTGACATAAGCCGAAAGCAGGCAGGTGGCCATGCCCAGCACCACGAACAGGGTAAAGCGCCGGGGGCTGCCCGATGTGAACAGCAGGGAGAGCAGCATGGGAAGCGCCAGGCACAAAAAAGATGTTTTCAATGTAGGTCATGGGGCTCCTCCCGCAAGATATGGGGCAGGAAGCTGACCAGCGTGAGGGTCAACAGGATGTCCACAGCATAGTAAAGGTTGAACCGGGTGTAATCACGGATGAACTCGGAGGCAACGAACAGAAGGATCTGCAAGGACATTTCAAACAAAAGTGCGATCTCATAAGGTCGGAGCCGTTTTTCCTTTTGCAGGGCCGAAAAACAGAGATAGGCCAGCGTGCCAAAGGTGAGCGCCAGCGCACCAGACATCAGCGGCGAAGGGCCAAACACCTGCACCCGCATGACAACTCCGGCAATGACCACCCCGGCCGCCAGCGCAAAAGGCGAGAACGGCGGGCGCAGGCCCTCCCAATAGAGGATCTCCAGCGAGAGAAAAAAGAAATACGAGGCCATCCAGGAGCATTCGGCCACATAAAACACCTGCGGCCCATGGCCCAGAATGATCAGATGGAGCAGGTAGTACAAAGTACCCATCATAAAGCTGGCGTAGCCGAACGCCAGGATCAGGCAGGAGCGGCTGCTGCGCCGGAAGGCGAGGAGAAAGGCGAGGAGCGCCATCGCAGCCAGCACGATCACCTGAAAGGTGTTGTCAATGATCTCAAAGCTCATCGTCGTCCCTCGTGTGCTTCTTTTCACTGCTGCGGCGCAGGCGGTAGAGCAGGATGGTTACGCAGGAGCCCAGCAGGAACGAGAGTACGCCCACCAGGATATAACCGTCGGCTCCGCGCTCACTCAGCATCCCGGCGGTGCCGGTGGGGGAAACATGCAGCGCGACCGATGTGCCTGCCCAGCCGGGCATGGCAAGGCCCAGGCAGACCACCAGCGCCAGACAGGCCGCCATACAGCCTGCATCGATCAGCAGCATCTGCCGTGCACGCGCCTGACGCTGCAGCTGGGCCGTGCGCTGGCGGATCAGCGCCATCCGTTCGGCATCAGTTTTCATACTGATATCCCTCCTGTTCCAAAAGTTGTTTCAGCTGCTGCTTGCCCCGGTACACAAGGTTTGTTACCTGCTGCTCGGTGCGTCCCAGCACCTGTGCGGCCTGCCGGTAGCTCAGTTCTTCAAAATAGACCAGAAAAAGTGTCTCCCGGTATTCCTTTTTGAGCTTGCCCAGTGCGGCGTACAGCTGCTGATGCTGTTCGTTCTGGAGCGATCCAGTCTCGGCCAGTGCCTCGTCCGGCAGTTCAAAAGGCAGTTCCTCCAGCGGCAGAAAAAACCGCCGCCGGGTCTTGCAGCGCAATGCGAGATTGCGCCCGGTTTTATAGAGGTAAGCCTTGAAGCAGCCATCCTCAATGGGCCGCTCTCTTGCAAAAATATGGGCAAAGGCTTCGATCATCAGATCCTCTGCTTCGTGGATATCGCCCAGCACGCCGTTGATGTAAAGGGTCAGCGCGTCGCCATACCGCTCCACCAACAGCTGAGCGGCAGCTTCGTCTCCGGCCAGATACTTCCGGTAGGCTGTTTCGTCTGAGACCATCCGGTTGTTCCTTTCCGTGTTGTACACATTTCATCTTGTCTATTTTATATAAGATGAAAGAAATTTGCAAGGGAAAATACGAAAAAGCACTCCATTCTCTTCCAATTTGTGATATAATAAACTGATTTCGCCTGTTTTTTTCGTGCAGAAGGCGGGCGGCTGAAATTATTGGAGGGGACAAATTTATTATGGAACGTGAAACGCTGAAATCGCGGCTGGGCTTCATCCTGCTGTCGGCAGGCTGTGCCATCGGCATTGGCAACGTGTGGAAATTTCCTTATATGGCAGGTCAGGGCGGCGGCGGAGCCTTCGTACTGTTTTACCTGCTGTTCCTGGTCATTCTGGGTCTGCCCATTATGACCATGGAATTTGCTGTGGGCCGTGCCAGCCGCAAAAGTCCGGTGCGTGCCTATCAGGTGCTGGAAAAGCCGGGTCAGAAGTGGCATATCCACGGCTATTTTACCCTGATCGGCTGTTACCTGCTGATGATGTTCTACACCACCGTTGCAGGCTGGATGCTGCACTATTTTTTATATGACTGCCGCCGGAAAGCTCTCCGGCCTGAACGCAGACGAGGTGGCGGGCAAGTTCACCGAGATGCTGGCAAGCCCCGGCATTATGACCTTCTGGATGGTGTTCGTGGTCGTTCTGAGCATTCTGGTCTGCGCTAAGGGCCTGCAGAATGGTCTGGAGCGTGTTACCAAGCGCATGTTGATCGCCCTGCTCCTCATCATGGTCATTCTGGCCGTGAACAGCCTCTTCATGGATGGCGCAAAGGAGGGCCTTTCCTTCTTCCTGGTGCCTGACTTTGGCCGCATGAAGGAGGTTGGCATCGTCAACACCCTGGTGGGTGCGATGAATCAGGCCTTCTTCACCCTGAGCCTGGGCATCGGTGCTATGTCTATTTTTGGCAGCTACATCGGCAAGGAGCACTCCCTGCTGGGCGAGAGCGTCCGTGTGGTGGTGCTGGACACCTTTGTGGCCATCACGGCCGGTCTCATCATTTTCCCGGCCTGCTTTACCTTTGGTGTGGATCAGACCGCAGGTCCCAGCCTGATCTTCATCACCCTGCCCAATATTTTTGCCAACATGGCGCTGGGGCGGCTGTGGGGCAGCCTGTTCTTCCTGTTCATGGCATTTGCTGCCCTGTCCACCGTGCTGGCGGTGTTCGAGAACATCATCTGCTGCGGCATGGAGCTGACCGGCTGCACTCGTAAAAAGTCCAGTCTGGTCAACCTGTTCCTCATCATCCTGCTGTCCATGCCCTGCGTGCTGGGGTATAACCTCTGGGCCTGGGACGGCTTTGCCGTGTTCGGCGGCGCTGTGCTGGATTTGGAGGACTTCCTCGTGAGCAACCTGTTCCTGCCGCTGGGCAGCTTGGTGTACCTGCTGTTCTGCGTTACCAACTACGGCTGGGGCTGGGACAACTATAAAAAGGAAGTCAACACCGGCAAGGGCCTCAAGATGCACGACTGGATGCGCGGTTACCTGACCTACGGTCTGCCCGTGATCGTGCTGTTCATCTTCGCCTTTGGCATCTACGACAAGTTCTTTGCATAAGGGAATAAACCCTCTCAGTCTCGCATTCGCTCGCCAGCTCCCCAAGGAGGGCAACGCATCTGATGGGGAAGCAACTTGCACAGCCTGAAGTCAGAGCAGCAATTGCCTCGCCCTTTGGGAGAGGTGGCAGTGCGAAGCACTGACGGAGAGGGTGTTTTTGTTGGAGGACACAATGCACATTTTGATCTGTGATGATGATGCGGTATTTGCTGCCCGCGTGGAAACGCTCGTCCGGGATTTCTTTGCGCTGCGGGGTCTGCAGGTGGAATGCACCGTCTGCCACAGCGGGAAGAGACACTGGCCCGGCGGGACCTTGATCTGTATCAGGTGGCGCTGCTGGATGTATCTGGACACCATGAACGGCATCTCACTGGGAAAGCAGCTGCGCCAGTGCAGCCCGGAGATCTGCCTGGTGTATGTGTCGGCCTATCTGGAATTTGCCCCGGAGGGCTACACCGTGAATGCGTTCCGCTATATCCTCAAGCGCGACCTGGACTGCCAGCTGCCCCGCTGTCTGGATGCCATTCTGCACGAGCAGGATCACCGGGCTCCCAAGACCCTGACCATCCGGCAGAACCGCACCGAGACCGAGCTGCCCTACGACAGCATCTACTACCTCGAAAGCGACCTGCGCAAGATCAACGTTTACGGAGATGTGGCTCATCAGCCCCTGTGCTCCTACTATGGCAAGCTGAACGAGCTGCCGCAGGCCCTGTTTGAGAACGGCTTTCTGCGGGTGGGGCGGAGCGCGGTGGTCAATATGAAGTACATCCGGCGATCAGCAGCTATATGGTCACCCTGCGCAATGGGGTCAAGCTGGGCGTGAGCCGGAACGGCTATGCTGAGATTCGCAGCACCTATCTGGAATGGAAGGGGCAGTTTGGGGATGACTAAGGAAATGCTCTGGCTTCTGATGGGGCATCTGGTCTGCATTGGCCAGTGGGCGGCCTTTATCATGGTGGACCATGCATTTCTGGGCCGCGGCAGGAGATTCCGCTTCCCCTGCCTGTGGGCAGCCCTGCTGGCAGCAGTGTTTCTAGTGGCCTCGATCCGGCATGACATTGGCTTTTTCAATATCGGATCTGTGATATTGAACGTCATCTACCTGTTGGTCACGGTGCTCTTTTTTTTCGGCGGAAGCTGGAACCAGAAGTTCTCGGCCTGCCTTGTCAACGGCATTATGTGCCTGCTGACGGAAAACACGGTCAGCTACACCTTTGCCTGGTGTAAGCACATTCCCGTCCGGGAGGTCTGGCGCTACCGCAGCTGTCTGTTCCTGCTGGTTGCTGCTGTTGTGGGGGCTGGCCTGCTTGCAGCCTACATTATCCGGCGCTGGCGGAGGGAGCAGGCGTTGACCCCGCTGCAGATGTTGGTCATGTCCTTTTTTCCTGGCATCGTTGTGGCGCTGAACATCGTGCTGATGGTATCCGGCGGCAGTGAAGTGCCCAGCATGATGAATATGATGTTGACCTTTGGTCTGACCATAGCAGTGCTGATCCATCTGGGGATCGTGCAGATGGTCAACGACCAGATGCTACTGCAGCAGACACTGATGGTGGAGGCTGTGCGCCAGAAGAAGAGCGCAGAAGCTCTTCTGGAATCCTACAAGACCCAGCGGCGGCTGACCCATGAGTTCACCAACCACACCGAGGCACTGGCTCTGCTGCTTCCAGCAGGGCGATTACGAGGGCGCAAAGGCCTACCTTTCCACGCTCACAAAGACCATTGCGGCGAATACCACCATTATGAACACCCACAACCCTTTATTGGATGCCCTGCTCAGCAAAAAAGTACGAGGAAGCCAGCCGAAAAGGAGTCATGGTCTATTGATCTGCCGATCTGCGGGATATGCCCATGGGCCAGACGGATCTTGTGATCGTGCTCTCCAATTTGCTCAACAATGCCATTGAGGCCGCCGCGCAGGCTGATCCGCCGGAGGTCTATGTGCGGATGCGGAAGAGCGAGGACGAGGTGGTGCTCTCTGTCCGCAACCGGGTGAAAAAGGACCTGAACCTCGTGGACGGTCAGCTGCCCCGCATCTCTCAGAAAGGGGCGGGCCACGGCTTCGGGCTGTGGAACGTGCGGGATGTGCTGAAAAAAATACGGCGGCGAATATACCATCAGCTGCCGGGAGTGCTGGTTCCGCTTTACCTGCACCATCCCGCTCCGCAAGTTATGACATGAAACCCTGCAGAATATGACATTTTGGGTGAAAGTTTCATCGGAATCTGCTACAATGAAACCAAGTTAAAGGCAGGAGCGCCTCCCCGCTGTATGGTTTGCGGCCGACAGAGGAAGGAACATCCGGGAACGCAGGCGTGTGTGCGTGGGCCGGAACGTCTTTACGAATAAAAAGTCTGACGAAGCTCTGAATGGTGATCTTGGGGGATTGCTGCAGATAGAGACATTCTGAATGCACTGCACCTGCCCGGCATCGTATGTGGGAATGGGATACCGGGCGGTGCTGCCGGAGGGAGCTTTGTCGGGCTTTTTTTGTTTGAGATCGGGCCGGAAGGAGGACGGTGTGGAGCATGGCTGCACCTGCACGGAAGCGGGCATCCTGCTGGATATCTTCACCCCGATGCGGGAGGATTTCGTGTAACAAACAAAAAAGGCAGTGCGCCGCGTGGGACGCACTGCCTTTTGCTTTTGTACCGATTATTCCGGCTTCACCTGCAGCTCCTGCTCACAGTAGATGCAGCGGTATTTGCCGTTGGAGCTCATCTCAAAGATCTGGTCGCATTCCTCTTCAATGGAGGAGATGCAGCGGGGATTGCGGCACCGCACAATGTTCACCAGACGCTTGGGGGGCTTCGGCTTTTCCTTGCGCACAGCCTTGCCGTTTTCGATCACGGTCACGCTGATGTCAGGGTCAAGGTAGGCCAGCACATCCAGGTTCAGCCAGGAGGCATCCCCCTCGACCTTGATGATGTCCTTGCGGCCGCAGTCGGCCTTGTGGGAGCGCGCATTCTGGATCAATGCCACGTTGGCGGTCTTGTTGCCGGTGATGCCCAGCAGCTCCATCAGGCCCACAGCGGTGCCTGCCTTGATGTGGTCGATCACAATGCCGTTCTGGATCTCGTCAATATTCAGCATATCAGTTGCCCTCCTTCGGTGCCTTGGGGTCGGCAAGACCCAGCAGCGTCATGATCAGTGCCATGCGGATGTATACGCCGTTCTGCACCTGCTCAAAGTAGGCAGCACGGGGGTCGTTGTCCACATCCAGTGCGATCTCGTTCACGCGGGGCAGGGGATGCAGCACTGCCATTTCAGGCTTGGCAAGGGCCATCTTTTCGCTGGTCAGGATGTAGCTGTTCTTCAGGCGGATATAATCCTCTTCGTTGAAGAAACGTTCCTTCTGAACACGGGTCATGTACAGGATATCCAGCTCAGGCATGGATTCCTCCAGGCTCCGGGTCTCACGGTACTCGATGCCGTTGGCCTCCAGCACATCCTTGATGATGTAGTCGGGCACCCGCAGCTCCTCGGGGCTGATGAGCACAAAGCGGATGTTCTTGCAGCGTGCCATGGTCTTGATGAGAGAATGGACGGTGCGGCCGAACTTCAGATCGCCGCACAGGCCGATGGTCAGATTATCCAGCCGACCCATCCGGGTGCGGATGGTCATCAGATCGGTCATGGTCTGGGTGGGGTGCTGGTGGCCGCCGTCACCGGCATTGATGACCGGGATGCGGGAGTAGCGGGAAGCGCGGAACGGTGCGCCCTCTTTGGGATGGCGCATTGCCACGATATCGGCATAGCAGGAGACCACACGGATGGTATCTGCAACGCTTTCTCCCTTGGAAGCGCTGGAGACGGTCTCGCTCGGGAAGCCTAGCACATGGCCGCCCAGGTTCAGCATGGCCGCCTCAAAGGAGAGTCGAGTGCGGGTAGACGGCTCATAGAACAGAGTGGCAAGCTTTTTTTGTGAGCCGCAACGTCCTGGTAAGCGGCAGGGTCGGAGCGGATGCGGTCGGCCAGATTCAGCAGAGAGGTGATCTTCTTCCTGGCTGAAATCCAAGGGATCGATGAGATGGCGCATGAATTTTACCTCCGTCAAAGTAATTTTCGAAGAATGGAAAAATCGAAGAAATTTGTGTAATAACTCAGTGAGCGCATGACCGGGTGGCACAGACGGTTGAAGCAGATCTCATCCAGCAGCAGCATGGCCTCGCCGGGGGCAAGACGCATGGCAGCCCGGATGGCTTCGTCGCCGCAGCTGGCCTTGAGGTGGGCCACATTCGAGGAGATCTGCTGGTTGCATTCCTGCTCCAGGATATCGAACACGCCGCCGGTCAGGTCGATGCGGGTGAAGTCCCGGCTGCCGAAGAGGCGCGGGGCAGGTAGTCGATGGAGTAGATGACCGGGGTGGTGTCGGCCAGGATGCGTTTTTTGATGCAGATGACCTCATCCCCCGGTGCAATGGCAAGATCCCGGGCAAGCTCGGCCCCGGCGCGGATGGGATAGATCTGGATGCCATCGGCGTGGGGGTAGCTGCCAAAGCTGCGGATCAGCGGATAGTATTCCAGCTTCTGGTCCAGCCGGCTGCGCAGGCTCAGCACTGTACGGTTCACCACCGTGCCAATGCCGCGCACACGCTCGATGTAACCGGCGCGCTCCATCTCGCTCAGCGCGTCCCGGATCACGGTACGGCTGACACCGAGTTCCGCGGCCAGATCGACCTCGGCGGGCAGGCGGTCGGCATCGGCGTAGCGGCCGGTGCGCAGTTCTTCCAGAAGCGCCGCGACGACACGGTCACTGATGACCGCACCGCCCAGGCGGATGGATGACGAAGAGCTGGATTCTTTCATGGGCTGTTCCTCCGGTTCGCGGGCGGGGCAGTGCCCGCCTGGACTTGGGAAAACCTGCCCTGCATCCCAAAAGCTGCGCCGGACAGATTTTCTTACTTTCATTATAGCATGATTTGACTTTATTTTGAATGGTAATTATACTGGAATCCAGCAGAAAGTATGATTTTATTTTTGGAGGGTTCACAAAATGGAACTGATACTGCAAAAAGTGTGTGGCCGGCCTGCACAGCTTCCCATTCGCCTGCGCCGGTGCGGCCCTGCGGATGCCGCCGCATTCTTTGCTTTGCAGAACGAAGTGCGGGCCGCTATGCCCCACCCGGAGCAGTTTGTGCCGGACACACTGGAGAATATCACGGCCTACCTGAGGGAGGGCCTGTGCATCGGGGCATACGACGGCGAACGGCTGGGGGCGTACTTTATCCTGCGCTACTGCGGCCGGAGCGCACACAACTATGCGGCCTTTCTGGGGGTGCCCCGGGAGGAGTGGGAGCACTGGGCCAATGCGGACAGCGCGGTGGTCCACCGGACTGGCGGGGCAACGGCCTGCAGCGGAAGCTGCTGGAAGCTGCGCTGCCCCTTGTCCGGCCCGGCATCGTGGGCATCGGGGCCACCGTCAGCCCGGAGAATCAATACAGCCTGAACAATGCCCTTGCCTGCGGTTTTGTCATTGCCGACCGCCGTGAGATGTACGGCGGGTATGACCGATATCTGTTAAAGAAGATGCTGTAAACAAAAATGCCCTCCTGCTGAGCACAGGAGAGCGTTTTTTGTTAGGTGGCCAGGCGGCTCTCTTCCTTCAGCTGATCGTTCATCTTTTTGCGCACGACCAGCAGGCAGATGAGATGCACCCCTGCGGTCAGGGCCCAGCTGAGGGGATAGCTGATGTACAGCGTGCCGGTAGAGCGGAACATCCGGAAGATAGTTGCGATCCAGACCAGACGGAGCAGGCAGCTGCCCACCAGACTGACGATCATGGGGATCACCGAGTAGCCGCGGCCGCGCAGGCAGCTGGCCAGAGTGTCCATTATGCCGCACAGGAAGTAGGCAGTGCAGATGATCTGCATCCGGGACAGGCCGGCAGCCACCACGGCTTCATCCGTGGAGTAGAAGTGCAGCAGGACCTCACCGCCAAAGTAAGCGCCGCAGCCCAGGAACAGGCCCGCCACAGTGACGCAGAGCAGACAGTTGCGCATGACGCGGTCGAGGTTGTCGTACCGGCGGGCACCCACGTTCTGGCTGGTAAAGGTCACGGCCGCCTGCGCAAAGGCATTCATGCCGGTGTAGATGAAGCCCCTCGAGGTTGGATGCGGCAGAGTTTCCGGCCACGACCGTGGAGCCAAAGGAATTGATAGCCGACTGGATCACCACGTTGGACAGGCTGAACACGGTGCTCTGCAGACCGGCGGGCAGGCCGATCTGATGATCTGCAGCAGGGCTTTCTTGTGGAAGCCCAGATGCCGCAGGTCAAGGTGCATGGCACCCTCTTCCTTGACCAGCAGCACCGTGACCATAATGGCGGACCGTCTGGCTGAGGATGGTGGCCAGCGCAACACCCGCCACGCTCATCTGGAACACGATGACGAACAGCAGGTTCAGCACCACATTGATGACACCTGCCACCGCCAGACAGACCAGCGGGCGGCGGGTGTCGCCCACGGCACGCAGCAGGGAGGCGTTGAAGTTGTACAGCATGGTCATCGGCATTCCGATGAAGTAGATCTTCAGGTAAAGGGTGGCAAGGTCAATGACATCCTCGGGGCTGGACATAAGTTCCAGCAGGCCGTGGGCTGCAAAAAAGCCCACAAAAGCCATCAGTACGCCGCCCACAAGGCTCAGGGTAACAGCGGTCTGCACCGCTTCGTGCACGCCCTGGTCATCCTTTGCGCCATAGCAGCGGGCAGCCACAACGTTTGCACCCAGCGCAAGGCCGACAAACAGGTTGACCAGCAGGTTGATGAGCGCACCGTTGGAACCGACTGCGGCCAGCGCGGTGCTGCCGGAAAAGCGGCCCACCACCACAACGTCTGCCGCGTTGAACAGCAGCTGCAAAAGCTGGATGCAGCCAGCGGAATGGAAAACAGAATGATCTTTTGTCAGCATCGGGCCGCTGGTCAGATCACCGGCTTTGGACATTTGTGCCATGAAAGCTCCGCCTCCTTTGAAACTTCTCTCATACTCTTGCACCAAAATTGAAGCGTAAAAAATGCGCCGTGCCGTTTTGCGGCACAACGCAATTTGTAAAGAACACCTATATTATAATACAGTTTTCTGTAAAATACAAGATGCCGCGCAGGAGAGATCCTGCCTTTCCGGGACACTTCGATCAGGAATGATGGATCTGCAGCGTTTTCCAGTGCTCTTTCTTCTCATATTCTGTTGTCACGCCGTCATCCCGGTACATCCGGTACTCAGCAGATTCGCCGTCGGGCAGGAAGCTCCACAGGGTCAGGCTGGCATCATCCAGCTCAGAGGTGTTGTTGGCGGGCTGTGCCACGGGAACGATGTGACCCGGACGGAGGAACAACAGCACTTCGTCCAGCGCACAGCGGATATAGTGGTGTCCGGCGGGCAGGATCTCTTCATCGTAGTCGTCCACAGCCCGCAGGCGCAGGAGCTTCATGGATTCGGGCAGGTAGACATGCCGCCCGTGGGCATTCTGGACATAGACAGGCGCTACCATCAGGCCCTCGCCCAGCAGAAGCTGATCTTCCACCTCCCGGGCATCGGGGTCATCCGGGTAGTCGAAGGCCAACGGCCGGAAGTAGCTGGTGTTTTCCAGCGCGGCCTTCATAAATTCGCTGTACAGGTAGGGCAGCAAGGCGTAGCGCAGACGGATCATATTGCGCACAGCGGGCAGCACCTCGGGGAAGCGGTAGTATTCCTGCATCCGGGTGCCAACTGCGGAGTGGTTGCGCATCAGCGGGGTGAGCAGACCGAACTAAAGCCAGCGCAGGCAGGGCAAGATCCGGCGTGGTATCGGAGGAGAAGCCGCAGAGGTCGGCACCGCTGTACAGGAAACCGCACATCTGGACACTGGGCATCATCTGGATGTTGGCCAGCAGCTGGGCCCAGCTGGAATTGTTGTCGCCCAGCCAGATGCCGCCGTAGCGGTGGCTGCCAATGAAGCTGGAGCGGCTGTAAAGCAGGGTGCGCTGGCCCGGGCGCAGGTCGGCAAAGGCTTCGCCAGCGGCGCGAGTCATGCTGCCGCCGTAGAGGTTGTGGACCTGATCGTGGCGCACCTTCTGGCCGTCCACCTCGTGGTAGAAGCTGGCATAGTCTGCCGGGCTGTTCATCAGTCCCATGGCACCGCCTATCACGCGCAGGAAGAACTCCTCCTGCTCAATGTTGTCCTTCTCCCGCAGGGCGGCCATGTCGTTCAGAAAAGCGTGCAGCCGCTCGGGTGAGTAGAAGAGGGAGGGCTCGTTCATATCGTTCCAAAAGCCCTCGATGCCGCAGTCGGTCAGGGCCTTGTATTTGTGGCCGAACCACTCCCGCACCTCAGGGCGCAGGAAGTCGGCAAAGTAGGCCTTGCCGGGCCAGACTGCCGCCACAAAGGGAGTTCCGTCGGCCTTTTTGCAGAAGTATCCCTTTTCCAGCCCCTCAGTGCAAGTGGAGTCGTTGGGGTCGACGCGCACGCCGGCATCGATGATGGGCACCAGCCGGATGCCCTGCGCTTTCAGGTCGGCGGAGAGCTTCGCAAGGTCAGGAAACCGTTCCTTATTTACGGTAAAATCGGCATAGTCCTGCATATACTCGATGTCCATGCAGATCATATCCAGCGGCAGGTCGTGCTCCTTGTACTGGCGTGCAACCTCCCGCACGTCCTCCTCAGTCTTATAGCCCCAGCGGCTCTGTGCCAGGCCGAATGCCCACCGGGGCGGGATGTAGCTGCGGCCGATGAGGGTGCGGAACTCCTTGCAGATCGCATTCTCGTTCTCGCCGGAGAGGAGATACAGATCATAGTCGGGAGTCTCGGTGTGGAAAGAGAAAAGATCGTGCCGGGTGTAGCCGATATCGTAGAACACCTTTCCCGGGAAATCCACGAACACGCCAAAGCAGGTGCTGCCGTCCCGCACCAGCAGAAAATTGTGCGCACCATAGTAGGAAAGCTTATCCTCGCTGTGGCGGGCTTCATCGGTGTTGTTGGTCACGTAGTGCCAGCCGCGCTTGTTGATGCCGCGGGGCATTTCGCCCAGACCGTAGACCGCAGCCTGCTCACTGAGGGTGAACCGCCAGCCGCTGTCGTCGGGAGTCAGAAAGGGGACGGGGCTGCTTTCCGCGGGAAGAGACAGCACAACGCTCTGGGTGGGGAAGGGATGCCCGAAAGAAAAAAAACGCTGGATCACAGAATAGACCTCCTGTTTCAGATAGAGTTGTTACTGTAATGATACGGCAGAAATCGTTCCGGAACAAGAGAGAAAACAGGATAAATAATGCAACAAAACAGGCGTTTTGTGGTCTGCGCAACAGCCAATACTTCTGTTGCGCCTGCCGGAGCCTCTCAGGCGTGAAACTGCACGGAATGGATTGCAAACTGTCGAAGGGCTTGCTATAATAAAAGGTACTCTGAAAAGGGAGGATCTTCCATGTATCGAAACGGCATCAAGCGGCTGCTGGCGGTCATTTTGTCCCTCTGCGGCATGATCGTGCTCTCGCCGCTGCTGCTCATCCTCTGCCTTGCCATCAAGATCGATTCCCCGGGACCGATCTTTTTCAGGCAGAAGCGGGTGGGCATCCACAAACAGCATTTCAATATCCTCAAGTTCCGCACCATGCGCATCGACACCCCCACGATATGCCCACCCACATGCTCAAAGACCCGGATCAGTATATCACCCGGGTGGGGCATTTCCTGCGCAAGACCAGTCTGGACGAGCTGCCCCAGCTCTGGAACATCTTTGTGGGCGATATGGCAGTCATCGGCCCGCGCCCGGCGCTGTGGAACCAGTATGACCTGCTGGCCGAGCGGGACAAGTACGGTGCCAACGATGTCCTCCCCGGGCTGACCGGCTGGGCTCAGATCCATGGGCGGGATGAGCTGGAGATCGTGGACAAGGCCCGGCTGGACGGCTACTATGTGGAGCACCTGAGCTTTGGCATGGACGTAAAGTGCTTCTTTGGCACCATCAGGGCGGTGCTCGACCACGACGGTGTGGTCGAGGGCGGCACCGGCACTTTGCACGAAGGGGAAAACCACAAGAAGTAAGACTGGCCCGGGCAGAATACTTGATTTATCCCCTGAAAAGCGTATAATAAAACGGTATAAGACATCAAAGGAGGATTTCCATGAATCGCACCTACATCAACGAGGTACAAAAGGAAATTGGCAATACGGTCAAGGTACAGGGCTTTATTGAAAACCTGCGCAACAGCAAGTATATGGCCTTTATCGTACTGAAGGATATCACCGGCAAGCTGCAGATCACGGTTGAAAAAGAGGATCATCCTGATCTGGTGGACACCATCGATCAGCTGACCCCTGATTCTGTCATCACTGTCACCGGTAAGGTGGTCGAGAACGACTACGTCAAGATGGGCGGCATCGAGATGATCCCCGAGGCCATCGAGGTGGAGAGCATTGCGGATGCACTGCCCATTGCCCGCAAGGCCATTGCCGCCACCAAGAAGAAAAAGGCAGTGGAGCGTTCCAGCATCGACCAGCGCATTGATTACCGCTGGGTCGATCTGCGCACCGACGAGAACCAGCTGATGTTCAAGGCCCAGAGCTGCATGGTCAACGCTATGCGCAAGTTCCTGCTGGACCAGAACTTTATCGAGATTCACACCCCCCCAAGCTGATCGCTGCTGCCAGCGAGAGCGGCTCTGAGGTGTTCAAGGTGGATTACTTCGACCGCAATGCCTATCTGGCACAGAGCCCCCAGTTCTATAAGCAGATGGCAATGGCTGCAGGCTTTGAGCGCATTTTCGAGACCGGCCCTGTGTTCCGCGCCGAGAAGAGCTATACCAACAAGCACTCCACTGAGTTCTCCGGCTTTGATCTGGAGTTCAGCTATATCACTTCCTTCAAGGATGTCATGGCCATGGAGGAGCAGCTGCTCAAGGCTGGCCTGCAGGCGGTGAAGGACGCTTACGGCGACCATATCCAGGAACTGTTCGGCAAGGAAGTGATCGTGCCCGAGACCCCGTTCCCCGGGGTCAAGCTGGCTGACCTGTACAAGGGGCTGGAAGAGGACTTCGGCTATGTGGTGGACGATTCCGAGAAGGGCGACCTGACCACCGAGGCCGAGCGCCTGAGCTACGACTGGGTGAAGAAGCACTACAACCACGAGTTCCTCTTCGTCACGGATTACGATGCTGAGAAGCGCGCTTTCTACCACATGCGCGACGAGAACGGTGTGCCCCAGGGCTACGACCCGATCTGGCGCGGTGTCGAGATCACCACCGGTGCCCAGCGTGAGCACCGCTATGAGGTGCTGAAGAAGCAGGCTGAGGAAAAGGGTCTGACTGAGGATGTCAAGTTCTATCTGGAGTTCTTCCAGTATGGCTGCCCCCCGCACGGCGGCTTCGGTCTGGGCATCGACCGCCTGACCATGCTGCTGGTGGGCGAGAGCATCAAGGACGCGGAGTTCCTGTTCCGCGGCCCCAACCGTCTGACCCCGTAAGGACGGGGGTGTTCGTATGAACGCCGCAGACCATTATCTGACCCGTTATCTGGAAGCGAAGGATCTGGATCAGTACAATGCACTGCTCCGCTACACCTTTCAGGTCACGGAAGAAGAGCTGACTGCCACAGGCTGGAAGGACGATGAGATCAAGCAGTCCAAGTTCCCGGTGCTGGAACGTGCCGATGTTCTGGGCTGCTTTGATGGAGACACGCTGGTGTCCCAGTTTGCCGTCTATCCGCTGAAAATGAACATCTACGATACGGTCTACCATGTGGGCTTTGTCACCAGTGTCTGCACCTACCCGGAGTACACCGGGCAGGGCATTATGAAACACCTGATGATCAAGGGTCTGACCCAGATGCACGAGGAGGGCAAATCCTTCGCCCTGCTCTACCCGTACAGCATTCCGCTGTACCATCATCTGGGCTGGGAGATGTTTCCAACAAGATCTCGTTCAACATCAAGGATCGGCAGATCCCCACCAAGGTCAAGGCCCCCGGCTATGTCCGGCGTGTCAGCTGGGATAACACCGAGTTCCATGAGCTGCACTCCCACTTTGCGTCCATCACCCATGGCTGTCTGTTCCGCAACAGTCTGGCCTGGGAGGAATACTGGCGCTGGGACGAGGACGATACCAATGTTGCGGTCTACTACAACGTCAAGGATAAGCCCTGCGGCTACATGGTCTACCTCATCAAAAATGACATCATGCACATCAAGGAGATGGTCTACCTCAACCGCGAGGCCCAGAAAGGCCTGTGGGAGTATATCCATGCCCATGATTCCATGATCGATGAGGTGCACGGCAGCACCTATTTCAGCGAACCCATCGCCTTTGAGATGGACGATGGCGACATCAAGGAGAGCATCCGCCCCTATGCCATGGGACGCATCATCGACGTGGAGGATTTCCTCGCCGATTACCCCTGTGACCCGGACGGCGGCACCCTGTGCATCGAGCTGGAGATCGAGGACTCGCTTCTGCCATGGAACGACCGGACGTTCAACGTTCGCTTTGCGGATGGGCACTGCACTATGACCCGTGAACCTGCCGAGTATCACCTGAAAATGGGCATCGGCACCTTTACCACCCTGCTGCTGGGCTACAAGACCGCCGAACGTCTGTTCGAGCTGGAGCGCATCGAGGGCCGGGAGGAGGCTGTGGAACGGTTGGATGATGTGCTCTTCCATAAGATCCCGTATATTTCGGATTACATCTGACAAAAAAAACAACCCTCTCCGTCAAAGCCTTTTGCTTTGCCTGCTTCCCCCCGAAAGGGTGAGGCGGCATTGCGAGGCAATGACGGAGAGGGTTGTTCTTTTGACTCAGAGCAGCGTCGGAACCAGCTCGGCCAGCTTTTCGGCCAGCTGTGCATGGCCCTTACGGGTTAGGTGCATGAAGCCCAGCATGATGATGAGCAGGTCGATGACCTCGTGGCTCTTGAGCAGGGGATAGGCCACGCTCAGCGCATCCATAGACTCATGCAGCGGATCTACGAACACGGTGGTGCGGCCGGAAAGCCCCTCCTCGGTGACCAAATACTCGTCACCCAGCGCCTTCTGCAGACGGCAGGTCCAGCGCTCGTCCTCGTTGAAGCGGATGCCGTGGTCGGCACAGTCGTTGGGGTCGGCGCAATAGCCGTGGGTGTTGGAATCGCCCAGGCAGAGAATATGCTTTTTCATCTCAATACACTCCTTTTGATCCTTCGCCGTGCTGCTGGCGGAAGTAATAGACTGCGCCTACCATACCGGCATCGTTGTGCAGCTGTGCGGCACGGACCTCCAGCCCCTGGGCAAAGGCGGGCATCACCGATGCCTTTACCTTGGCGGCAATGGGCTCGATGAGCAGCTTCTGCTGGGCAGATACGCCGCCGCCGATCAGAATCAGCTGCGGGTTGAAGATATGCACCATGCCTGCAAGCCCTGTGCGATCTCGTCCGTCCATGCGTCCAGCAGCGCCAGCACGGTCTCGTTGCCCGCTTCTGCGGCGGCAAAGATGGCGCGGCCATCCTTCCATGCCGGGCCCTTTTCCTGCGCGGCTCGCACCAGAGCAGTGGTAGCGGCGTAGCGCTCCCAGCAGCCCTTTGCGCCGCAGGTGCAGTCCACGCCGTCCAGCGCGTGGGTGCGGTAGTGGCCCAACTCGCCGCCCAGACCCCGCGCGCCCTCCAGCAGACGGCCTCCGGTCAGGATGCCGCCGCCTACGCCGGTGCCCAGCGTCACGCCGATGACGTCCGTATAGCCCTGTGCACCGCCGACCCACACCTCGCCCAGCGTCATGCAGTTGGCGTCGTTGGCTACCGTGACCGGCAGGCCGAAGAGCCGTTCCAGTTCGGCCTGGATGGGGCTGTTGATGTAGTTGGGAAAATTGCCGCAGGTACCCGCCACGATGCCCTTGCGGCTGTCGATCTGCCCGGTGGCAGAAACGCCCACGCCTTCCAGCGCTTTCACGTCGATGTTCTGGGTCTCCACAAAGGCTTTGGCGGCTTTGAGCACGGTGGTCAGCACCGGGGTCTGGTAGCCGTCGAAGCTTGACGCTCTCCTCGGCCTTGGAGCCTACCGCGCCGGTCTCATCCACGATGCCCAGCTTGACGGCAGTGCCGCCGATATCGATCGCAAGATACTGTTTCATCTCAGTGTCTCCGTTTTACTTGTTCATGGCGTTGATGGCACCGGTGAAGCGGGCCGTGATCTCTGCAGGGCGGGTGATGGCACCGCCCACCACCAGTGCGAATGCACCGGCTTCCAGCGCCTTGACCGCCTGCTCCGGGTAGTGGATGTGGCCCTCGGCAATGATCTTTGCCGGGCACTCTGCGGACAGCTTGCGGACAAACTCAAAGTCGATATCGTTGATGCCTTTTGTCTCCGGGGTGTAGTAGCCCCGCATGGTGGTGCCCACAAAGTCGGCACCGGCTTCGGCGCAGAGCCATGGCGTTCTCAAAGTTGTCGCAGTCGGCCATGAGCAGCTGATCCGGGTACTTGGCCTTGATGGCACGGATGAACTCGGCGGAGGTGGAGCCGTCCGGGCGCAGGGCACCGGTGCCCTGCACGGCAAGGATATCCACCCCGCAGGCCACCAGCTCGTCCACTTCCTTCATGGTGACGGTAATGTACATGGGCGTGCCGGGGTAATCCTTTTTGATGATGCCGATGACCGGCAGGTCCACCACCTGCTTGATCTGGGTAATGTCCCGCACGGTGTTGGCACGGATGCCCACAGCGCCGCTCATGGCGGCAGCTTTCGCCATCAGGGGCATGACCCCGCCCTCCTTGGTATACAGCGGCTCGGTCTCCAGTGCCTGACAAGAGACGATCAGACCGCCCTTGATCTGAGCAAACAGTTTTTCCTTATCCATGATACTTATCCTCCATCTTGATCTTGACTACAGCTTTGCGGACACGATCGCAGCCGGGCATTTCCACGCCGGGGCGGTGCAGCTCGCCTGGGAAGAAGAGGACGAACCGCCCCTCGCCCAGAGCGCCGAAAACAGCATCCTCGCTGTCCTTTTTGCCGATATCCGGCTGGTAGGGCTCTACCTCGGTGCCGGGGGCGGTCTCGTAGCCCCAACCCTCGCCGCCGGTCAAATCGATCTGCAGATCGGCGTAGAGTCGGTGATATTCGGCGTGGGAACCGGTGTGAGGTTTGAGGTCGGCATCCATCACATTGATGAACACCTCGTCGCCGTCCACTTCGGTACGGCCCAGCGGCAGGGTATCCAGCGGGTGTGCGGCCAGAAACTCAATGGCCGTGTCGAGGTTTTTGTGGAACCCCTTATACAGATGCAGTTGATCCAGGGTATCGCAGATCATACGCTTTCCCTCCAAAAAAAGCGCCCGCCTCCCCTCTGAAAAAGAGACGGAGAGGGGGCGCTTTTTCCTGTTACAGCTTTGCGATGGCAGCTTCGATCATGGCCTGTGCCTCGGTCACGATGGCCTCATCCTCCGGGATCAGGCCGGGCATCGGCTCGCGCACGCCGCCCAGCTCCAGACCGTACATCCGGCGCAGGATCTCCTTCTGCACGGCGTACAGGTTGCCGTGGGCCTCACACATCTTGTAGATGATGCGGTCGGCCTCATACTGGAGGGCCTGAGCCTCCTTGACCTCGCCCTTGTTGATGTGCTCGTTCATGGCCAGATACAGCTCCGGCATCACGGCGTAGGTGCCGCCGATGCCGCCGTCTGCGCCGATGACGCGGCCGGAGACGAACTGCTCATCGGGGCCGTTGAAGACCACAAAGTTGCCCTCGCCGCGGGCGGCGATGCCGGCATCCTTGAACATCTGGATGTCCTGGGGGGCATCGAGGAGTTCTTCACGGCGATGACGTTGGGGTTCTTGAGCATCTCGTTCCAGCAGGGGCATCGTCAGGGCTGTACCGGCCAGCTGCGGGATGTTGTAGATGACGAATTCGGTATTGGGAGCAGCAGCGGACATGTCATTCCAGTATTTTGCAATGGCATACTCGGGCAGGTGAAAGTAGATGGGGGGGATGGAGGCGATGGCATCCACACCCACGCTCTCGGCATGGCGGGCCAGCTCCACGCTGTCGGCAGTGTTGTTGCAGCCAACATGTGCAATGACGGTCAGCTTGCCTTTGGCTTCGCTCATCACTGCCTCCAGAACGGCCTTGCGCTCGTCCACATGCTGGTAGATGCACTCACCGGAGGAGCCGCCGACATACACGCCCTTAACGCCCTTGGCGATCAGGTGGCGGGTGAGGGCCTTGACACCCTCAGTGGAAATATTGCCCTCTGCGTCGTAGCAGGCGTAGAAAGCGGGGATAACGCCCTGGTACTTAGTGATATCTTTCATAGTTTGTCTCCTTAAGCTCCTATATGCTTATTTGTTCTGTTCACTGCATCAGCGCCCTCTTGCGGTGCCCAACGTCTGCTTCGGCCCTTGGGCGGGCCTTGCGTCTTGCAGACCGCTGCGCCAAAAATTGCTTCCTGAACATCAAGCTCCAACGCTTTTCGTTCGGTCAACGGGATCAGCGCCCTCTTGCGGTGCCCAGCGTCTGCTTCGGCCCTTGGGCGGGCCTTGCGTCTTGCAGACCGCTGCGCCAAAAATTGCTTCCTGAACATCAAGCTCCAACGCTTTTCGTTCGGTCAACGGGATCGGCGCCCTCTTGCGGTGCCCTGCATCCGCTTCGTGCCTTGGGCGGCACTCGCGTCTTGCAGACCGCTGCGCCAAAAATTGCTTCCTGAACATCAAGCTCCAACGCTTTTCGTTCGGTCAACGGGATCAGCGCCCTCTTGCGGTGCCCAGCGTCTGCTTCGGCCCTTGAGCGGGCCTCGCATCCTGCTGACCGCTGCGCCAAAAATTGCTTCCTGTTTCCGCCGCAGGCGGCGGTCGCAATTTTAGCCCTTAACGGCACCCATTGCGATGCCCTTGGTGAAGTACTTCTGGAAGATGAGGAAGATGATGATGATAGGCACAGCAGCCAGTGCAGCACCTGCCATGATCAGACCGAAGTCGGTGCTGTTCTCCGCCTGCAGCTTTGCAATGCCCAGAGAAATGGTCAGGTTGCTGGTGCTGGACAGCATGATCAACTGCATAAAGTAATCGTTCCAGCTGTTGATAAAGGTGAAGATGGCCAGAGCACCGATGCCCGGCTTGACCATGGGCAGCACGATGCTGATAAAGGTTTTGGCTTCACTTGCACCGTCAATGCGGGCCGCTTCCAGCATTTCTGTGGGGATGCCCTCGCTGAACTGTTTCATCAGGAACACACCGAATGGCCAGCCGACAATGGGGAAGATGACGGCCCAGATGGTGTTGTAGAGGTTCAGGGCACTCATCTCACGCAGCAGGGGAATCAGAATGACCTGCTTGGGCAGAGCCATTGCACACACGATCAGGGTGAACAGCAGCTTGCGGCCCACAAAGCGCTTTTTGGCCAGCGCATAGCCGGCCATGGCGGCGGTCATGCAGGTAAGGATCATGGACATGACTGCCATGAACACAGTGTTGATCATCCAGCGCAGGGCAGCAGGAGCGGTGGGTCCGACCGAGAAGTAGATGGGATCGCCGTCGGCACTGAAGCGTGCACTGAAGGGGATGGCCAGCTGCCACAGCGGAGCACTCTTTCCGGCAAACAGCTTCTGGTAGTTGGTCAGCACCCACTCATGGGGCCACCACTCGGGGGTGGTGGAGTTGATGGCCGCACCGGTTTTGAAGGAACCGGTGATGATCCAGTACAGCGGGAATGCAAAGGTCACGGCCACGATGCTGATCGAGGATCAGGGTCAGGATGGTATAGGCGCTGGCCTGCTTGAGCTTGCTGGGGTGACGCTTCAACGGCTTTTGCTTTTTTGCGGTTGCAGCAGTTGCACTCATTGTTACGCACCTCCTCAATTATCCTGGTTGCCCAGCTTGAACTGAACAGCCGACAGAATGGCGATGATGACTGCCAGCACAACACCCATTGCGTTGCCGTAACCATAGCGGTACAGCTTGAAGGCGGTGTAGTAGATGTAGTACATGATGGTATCGGTGCTGTGGTTGGGGCCGCCGGAGGTCAGCAGCTGGATCAGCGCGAAGCACTGGAAGGAGTTGATGGTAGTGATGACCAGAATGTACAGGGTAGTGGGCATGATGGCGGGCCACTTGATCTTCCAGAAGCACTGGAAATCGTTTGCGCCGTCCACTTCGGCGGCTTCCACGATGGACTGATCCACGTTGCCCAGTGCCGAAACGTACAGCACGATGGGCTGACCCACGGAGGTGGTGAGCAGGATGAGGATGATGCAGCCCAGAGCGAACCGCTCGTCGCCCAGCCAGTTGATGTTCTTGTCGATCAGACCCAGCGTCTTGCCCAGATAGTTGAAGATGCCGTAGTAGTTGTTGTACATCCACTTCCACACCACGGTAACGGCGACAGAGCCGGTGACCACGGGCAGGTAGAACACGCAGCGGAAAAGGCTGGTGGCCCACTCGGGCAGATCCACGATGGCGGAGCTGACCCACAGCGAGAAGGCGCAGGTCACAGGCACCGACACCATGACGATGATGAAGGTGTTCTTCAGCGCGCCCAGGAAAGATCTTATCGGCGAACAGCTCTTTGTAGTTTGCAAGGCCGACAAAGACATCGGCGCGGTTCATGGTGGAATCAAAGAAGCTCGTGACCACGCAGAGGATCATGGGGTAGATGACGAAGCCCAGAAAGAAGATCAGGCTGGGCAGCAGGAAGAGATAGGATGCGATGGTCTCCTGCCGGACCAGTGCGCGGCTGCGCTTTGGCTCTTTGACTTTTACGGTGGTAGCAGCCAAGAAAATCACCAAACCTTTCGTTTAGCTCCGGTAAAATGACCGGCTCCCGACGGAACTTGCAAAAAGAATGCCCCTCCCTCGTCGGGATTATCGAGGAAGGGGCAAGGTTTATAACGTTACGATGAAAAAAACTCAGGTGGTGCGCTTATGCCTCGGCAGTAGCGGCAGCATTTGCGTTCTCAACAAAGGTAGCAACGGCCTGCTCAACGGGCTCGCCGGAGCCCACGCGCTGTAGCATGTTCCACCACTCGGTGCGGGCAGTGGTCCAGCCCGGGGTGATCTGGTAGTAGTCGCCCAGATAGCCCATGAACTTGCTGTACTCGCTCATGACCTCGTTGCCGGCGTAGATGTCGCCCACGCTGGTGCGGACGGGGAAGTAGGTGGAAGCCAGCACGCTTGCGCCAACCTGAGAGGGATCGGCAGCGATGAACTCGATAAAGGTCTTTGCAGCCTTGATCTTGGCCTCATCGCCGTTATCAAAGATGCCAAAGCCCCAGATGCCGCCGCACAGCTTCGGGTCGCCGCTTTCGGTGGGGAATGCCATGGGGAAGATCTCGTCGCCGCTGATGGTCTGGCCTGCGGCAGCGGTGTCAGCGTTCAGCTGCTGTGCAATGTTCCAGCAGAAAGCCATCTGCAGGGTGCCGTTGCGGAACAGGGTGATCTCCTCGCCGCCGTTGATGGAGGGATCGAAGTTGACGCCCTTTGCATCGTACAGAGTCTGAATGGCCTTGATGTTCTCGGCGAGAGTCGGCGGTGTACTTGGTGTGGGCTGCATCGGTAAAGGTGCCGCCGTACATATTGTTGATGATCGCGCGGGTGCCCTGGTCGCCGCCCTGACCGCTGCAGTAGATGGCTGCAACGTTCTCGTAACCGCCCTTGTACAGTGCGTCCACAGTGTTCAGGAAGCCCTCGGTGCTCCAAGTGTGCTTGTCGGTATCAATGTACTTGTCCGCGCCCACTTCCTTGACCTTGGTCATGTTCACGGCCATGCAGTGTGCGGTCATGCACAGGGGGTACTCGTAGTAGTCGCCGACTTCGTTCCTGCAGGCAGACTCCACAGAAGCGTAGATGTCTTTCTTGGCATCATCGGTCCACAGATCGTTCAGCGGAGCCATAACGCCCTTGGCACCCCAGTTGGCCACCAGACGCTCGGGGCCTTCCATGACCAGATCGGGTGCGCTGCCGCCCTCGATGGCGGTGTTCACCTGATCGTCGCCGTTGGTGTAGTCCAGATACTCCACAGTCACCTTGATATCAGGATACTTTGCGTTGAAGCTGGAGATCAGGTTCTGGACAGTCTCGTCATTGCCCCAGCCGCCGATGGGGTATGTCCACAGCTTGATGTTTGCGCCAGCTGCGGTGCTTGCCGCTGCAGAAGCTGCAGTGGAGGAAGCAGCAGTGCTGCTGGAGGAGCTGCCGCCGCAGGCGGCCAGTGCACCGGCTGCACTCAGGGCACCCACGGCCTTCAGGAAAGAGCGGCGAGAGATACTGTTTTTCATAAGAAACTTCTCCTTACTCATTGATGTAGTGCGATTCTGCTCTGCGGCCCTCGTGTGGGAACCACGTCTATTGGCCTTATTATAGAAAAAATATTTTCATTTTGTCTATCGGCCGTCTGCCCAATAATGAAAGGATTTTCTTGTGGATGTCGCACAATTTTAGCGAAAAGACTGGCCTTTTGGGCAGGATTCACGGAAATTTTGAAAGTTGTAGCTATTTTGTAACCATTGTAGAAAAATCGCACTTTTTGCTGGTGAAAATAGTTTTCACTCAAAAAAGAGGGGAAAATCCGGTAAATTGAAAAGGATTTTCACAAATAAGTCATACTAATGCGGCGAATTTGGGCGCTCTGCACAGAAACAAACCTGAATTTGTAGTCAAAGCCCCTCTTGCCAAGCGGCTGGGATTCTTTTATACTTTTCTTAAAGGAAAACTTCCCGACAATGGTGTTGGCGTGTGCGGCCGGCCCTTCCGGCGGGAAACGGAGCAGGAAAAAGGAGACCATCATGTCTACGACCACGAACTTCTGGGAGCTGCTGCAGCAAAGGCAGGACGAACTGACAAAATCCGGCCGTGCCGTGGCAGATTACCTTGTCCACCATGCCGACGAGGCACAGTACCTTTCCATTTCCTCCCTTGCGCGGGAATGCAAGGTAGCAGAGGCAACGGTGTTCCGCTTCTGCCGGGCATTGGGTTTTGAGGGCTACCATGAGATGCGCATTTCGCTGGCGCAGGCCAACGCCACCGGTGCGCTGGTCAACCAGCATGAGCCGGAGCCGGGCGCTACCACCGCCAGCCTGTGTGAGCACGCCAGCGGCCTGTTTCTCACTGCCATCAACGGCACCCAGAATTCTCTTTCGCCCGAAGCCGTGGAGCAGGCTGTGGACCTGATGCGTGCGGCGCGGCAGGTGTTCTGCCTGGGTCAGGGCGGCAGTATGCTGCTGGCCAACGATATCTGCGCCCGCTTTGCCAGCCTCTCCACCAAGTTCCGCACCTCCGGCGACAGTCATCTGCAGATCCTGGCTGCCAGCCTGATGGGCCCGGAGGATGTGGTGCTCTTCGTTTCCTATTCCGGCGCTACCCGCGATATGCTGGAAACGCTGCGTGCGGCCAAGGCGGCGGGCGCAAAGATCATTCTGCTCACCCATTATGAGGATTCGCCCGGCGCAGCCATGGCGGATGTGGTGCTGCTGTGCGGTGCGCAGGAAAGCCCGCTGGATTCCGGCAGCATCCCCATCAAGGTGGCGGTGCTTTATGTGGGCGAGGTGCTTCTGCTCCGCTATATGCTGGATGACCCCGAGCATACCAACGAAGCCCAGGACCGCACCAGCGAGGCGGTGGCCATCAAGTTGATCTGAACAGTAAAACAGGCGGCATCCAACTTTGGTTGGAGCCGCCTGTCTTTTTCGTTATAAGAGCGCTATAGTTTCATCCGGGAACTGCTTCTGGTAGTAGGTCACCTTCCACCGGATATTTTCCGGTTCCACCGGCGCAAAGTGGAGCGAGGAACAGGCGGTGCGGGTATCACCCTGCTGCTTTCCGCTCACAAAGATCGCCGTTGGGCCGTCTGCCCCGCCGATGATGCCAATGGCTCCATCTTCCGTGGGTGCGTCGCTTTTCCGGATGGGCTTATCACTAGAGGCGCAGTCGTTCACCTGCACCCAGCCGGTGGTTACGGCGGGGGTCAGGGTGTAAGTCATTTCCACAAATTCCCGGGGCCATTCCATGGGCGGCCCCATGTGGGGGAGGTCACTCTCCGGCAGCCGGGCCGGTTTCAGGTCTTTGACCGTCAGCACGCAGGGCACACCGGTGACGGGGTGGGCAAACTCCACGACCTTTCCGGGCGCTGCCGTGAACTGCACCGCTTCGGCAGGCTGTTCCCGCTGGGTGAGGGTCAGTGTCAGGCTGGTGATGTGGGCAGGCCTGCGCTTTGTCACCCAGGGAAAGCTCCACTGCCGGAGATCCCAGCCTTGTTCCCGGGTCAAGCCCGTAGTGCTTCACGATGTCCCGCGCGGCCTGTTCACCGCTGCAAACGATCTCCTCTTCAGAGCGGAGGGGGTTATAATATTCCCCGGCACCGCGGCTGTACTCCACGGTTTTGCCGTTGATGGCTGCACTTGGCAGATAGTCAAAAGAACCAAACGGGTCCTCGGCTTCGGCCAGTTCGACAACTTCCGGCGGGCATTCGTCAATATCCATCCCTTCATAAGCGGCCAACTTCTGGTAATGCGCTTCGATTGCTTCACGCTCCACCCGGCGGCAGATGTCTACAACCAGCCCTTTTCCACAAAGGTAAATCGCCGGGATGATGAAATGCTGCCTGCCCCACACCGAGTGTGCCCCGCAGGACACTTCCTGCCCGAGGCGGCCCCGATGCGGGCGGTGACAGCCCGGATTGTCCTCAAAATAAACCTTCCACTCCATCTGCGTCCCGCCTTTCCATACAGTTTTTCTCTATTGTAGCACAGAGGGATTTTTCCGTCAACCGACGCTTTTTCGCTAGGTGCCGCTCATATCCTGCCGCCTGTCCGAATAGACTGTTTCCGAGAAGCAGACGCAGAAGGTGCGGCCTTGCCGCCCGGTGCGGACGGGAGAGGAGAGAGCAATTTGGAAAAACAGGAGTGTTTGGAAGCCACTGTCTGCCGGGAGATCGGGGCTCGCACCGGCGGGGGAGATCCTCGATCGGGGTGGTGGGGCCGGTGCGCACGGGCAAGAGCACCCTCATCAAGCAGTTTATGGAGAAGCTGGTGCTGCCCGCCATCGGGCCGGAGGACGCAAAGCTCCGTGCCCGCGACGAGCTGCCTCAGTCGGCGGCGGGGCGCACCATCATGACCACCGAGCCGAAGTTCATCCCGGAGCAGGCCGTGCCGCTCCAACTGGAGGGCGGTGGGGAGTGCCGCATCCGGCTCATCGACTGTGTGGGATATATGGTGGAGGGAGCCATGGGCCACGAGGAGAATGACAAGCCCCGGATGGTCAAAAGTCCGTGGTTCGACGAGGAGATCCCATTCGACCTCGCCGCTGAGACCGGCACCCGGAAGGTCATCCGGGGCCACTCCACCATCGGCATCGTCGTCACCACCGACGGCACCATCAGCGAGATACCGCGGGAAAACTACCTCCCGGCCGAAAAGCGGGTGGTGGAAGAGCTGGAAGCGCTGGGCAAACCCTTTGTCATCCTGCTCAACAGTACCCGCCCGGATGCTCCGGAGACAAAGGCTCTGGCCGCAGAGCTGGAACAGGCCTACGGACGCACGGTCCTGCCGGTGAGCTGTCTGGATCTGCAGAAAGATGACCTGCTGTCCATCCTGCAGCGTGTCCTCTACGAATTTCCGGTGCGGGAGCTGGATTTTGCCATGCCGCGCTGGGTGACGATGCTGGACAAAGGCCACTGGCTCCAGAACGAGATCTACACGGCGGCGCTCCAGTTTCAGAGAAGATCGGCCGGATGAAGGATGTTCCGGCCCAGAACAGTGCCGGAGCGCTGGCCGGGGATTCGGTGCAGGAGTCCGCCCTGAGCGGCATGAACCTTTCCGACGGCGTGGTGCGGGTGACCGTTCTGCTGGAAGCCAGAGGTGTTCTACCGCGTCCTCAGTGAGCAGACGGGGCTGGAAATTGGCGACGAAGCGGGCCTGATGCCCTGCATCATTGAGCTTTCCCGGGCAAAGCGGGAGTACGAGAAGATCCGCAGTGCACTGGAACAGGTGGAAGCCACCGGCTACGGCATCGTGATGCCCAGCATTGAGGAGCTCTCGCTGGAGGAACCGGAGATCGTACGGCAGGGCGGACGGTACGGTGTCCGGCTGGAAGCCAGCGCACCCTCCATCCATATGATGAAAGCCGTCATCCACACCGAGATCAGCCCCATTGTGGGCACCGAGAAGCAGAGCGAGGACCTGGTGCAGAGCCTGCTGGGTGATTTTGAAGCCGACCCGGAGAGGCTGTGGGAATCAAACATCTTTGGCAAGAGCCTGCATGAACTGGTGAATGAGGGATTGCAGAACAAGCTCCTCCACATGCCGCAGGAAGCCCGCACCCGCCTGCAGGAAACGCTGGAACAGGTCATCAACGATGGCTGCACCGGATTGATCTGTATTCTGCTGTAACAGCTAAAAACCACTCGGTCGCAGCGTTTCCGTCTGTGACCGGGTGGCTTTCTGTTTATGCCAAGGGCTCCCCTATTAGGGGAGCTGGCGCGCGTCAGCGCGACTGAGAGGTTTGAAGCGTTCCAAACAGCCTTCAAAACTGCTCAATGTATCATGGAATCGAATCCCCTGTGCGGCCAGCTTTGAACTGTCCATTACAAGGTTGCGGGAGAAATCAGCAGGCTCGATCTGCACCTGCACGCCCAGCGCTTCGGCAAACTGCCGGGCCGTTGTGACCATGTCGGCATCGTTCCCGCTGCCAAAATTGTATACACCGCCGGGCAGCTGCAAGGCGGAGAAGAGCTGTTCCACCACCTCCCGCACCCAGCTGACACCCCGGTGATCGTGTGGCGAAAAGCGAACGGGAGTACCGTTTTTTGTGCGGCCTGCAGCAGGTTCAGCGGCAGATTACCCCGGAGGGGCAGGCCATCACCGGGCAGTCATCGTACATCCACGGGGCCCGCAGAAGCACTGCCTCCGGGCAGAGCGCAAGGACCCGCTCCTCGGCCTCCAGCTTGTGCTGACCATAGGTGTTGGCGGGGGAGAGCGGCAGCGTTTCAGGCAGGGGGCCGGGCTGGGTCACACCTGCGTACACCTGATCCGAGCTGAATGAGATCAGCTTGGCCCCGGTGTCCCGTGCAGCTTTTGCCATCCAGACAGGCAGTTCGACGTTGGCACGCCGGGATTCCTCCGGGTGCTGCTGGCAGTAGCCGGTATCGGACAATGCCGCCAGATGCAGGATGACATCCGGCTGCACGGTTTCCACAAAACGGCGAATGGCGGATTCATCGGCAGCGGCCAGAAATCCGCGCGGGAAGGTGAAAAGCTCTGCACGGCCCTGCCACTGGTGCAGTACCCGGGAACCCACAAAGCCGGAGGAGCCGGAAATTAAGATTTTTTCATGATGTTTTTCTTGCGCGTACTTTTGCAAAACGCACTTGTTCTAAAAAGAATGCTGATGGTCTTGGAAGTATCAGTCCACGAGAAACCGCCATCGTAACGGGTCAGCGTTGCATCATCTGTCAGAATGTCAATCAGTTCATCCTGCTCTGGCATGAGCCGGGCGGCCCGCAGGGTCAAATAGGTGTCCCGCGTAACAAACAGCGTGTAAGGACTTGAAACCTCAAACCAGATAGGCTCGTTGTTTTTACTGAACGTGCGCATCAGGGCTTCCCACCGGGTCTGTGTGACGCTCAGAAACACAATGGGGCTGTCCCTGTAATAACGTACCTCATAGCCGACTGTGGTGTAATAAACTCCTGTCTTTGCATTACTGACTGCATTTTCTGAATGGTGCGGATAGACCCGTAGGAATCAGAGGGAAGTACTTCACGGGTCTCTTCTACTACAAGATCTTCGGCAGGCAGGTCCACATAAGAGTGCATCATCCAGTAGCGCCAGCCAAAGAAAGCGCAGATCGGGGCCAGCAGCCCGCCCACAGCGGCCAGCGTGATTTTTACCTGCCGGGTGCGCAGATTCTTTTTTACGGTGCTCAGGGACTCAGCGGCCTCAGCGGCCTGCTCTTCCTGTACCGCAGTTTCCTGGGGCGGAGCGTCCATTTCAGCCAGCAGGGCAGAGCAGGCGGCACAGTCGCTCAGGTGCTCTGCCACATCGGCGGAAGTCTGTTCGTCGCAGACGTGATCTTTATAAAGCGGCAGAAGGTCCTGAACCAGGTAGCAGGGTAGTTTCATAAGATGGCCTCCTTCATTTTCATTCGGGCGCGGTAAAAGGTCACCCGCGCCCAGCTTTCGGTCTTGTGGTGCAGTGCGGCGATCTCTGCAAGGTCAGTTCGCCGTAGACCCGCAGCCAGAATACCTCCCGGTACGGTTCGGGCAGGGCATGAAGCTTCTGGTAAAGGCTCAGTGCTCCTTCCCGCTGCTCCAGTTCCTCCCCCGGCAGGGGGGCGGGGCTGGGCACATCCGTCAGAGTGTCGTCCAGCGGGGGGCAGTTCCCGCTTCTGCCGCCGGTATGTATCCGTCAGGGTGTTTTTTGGCAATCTGACACAGCCAGACATTCAGTGCACAGCCGCCCTTGAACCCGTCAATGGCATCCAGCGCCTTGTAAAAGGTCTCCTGGGTCAGTTCTGCTGCCAGTTCCTCGTTTTGGCACAATGTCATCAGGTAAGCGTACACGGGCTTGTAATACTGCAGATAAATCTGCTCAAAACTGCGGTGCTCCATGTGCGCATCCCTCCTTTTTGGTGTGTTTTGGAACCGGTTCGCCCATAAGACGGCAAAACCGCCGGAACGTTACAAGTTTTCCGAAAAAATTTTCAAAGACAAAAAGCCGCCATGGCCTACCCAGAACCACAGCGGCAGAAAGCTCAGTGCACCAAAAACAGTTCCAGCACAAGAACCACGGCGCAGCAGGAGACAGACACCTGAAACAAACTGGCCCCGAACCATGCAGCGGCAATGCCCACCACCAGCGCGGCGGCACCGGCAATGGGGCTTTGGGTGGCGTTGACGATGGCCGGGAAGGTCATGACGGCCAGCGTGACATAGGGCACATAGTAGAGGAAGGACTGGATGAACTGGTTCTTGATGGGTTTGCGGATGAGGGTCAGCGGCAGCACACGGATGGCGTAAGATACGGCGGCCATCACAGCGATATAGACCCAATTATTGTAGGTCATGCCTGCACCTCCTCAGTTCCGGCAGCTTCCGGTGCTTCGGGTGTAACAGGGAACAGAACGGCTGCCCCGCAGGAGATCAGCACCGTCAGCAGGATGGTGCGGGTGCCGTCCGAAAGGGAAGCGATGCCGGGCAGGCAGCCGCACAAAGCTCAGGGCAAAGCTCAGCATCACCAGCACGGCAACGACCCTGTTCTTCCGGGCGGGGGGAATGATGATGGCCAGGAACATGCCGTACAGGGCCACGCTCAGGGCGCTGACCACACGCACGGGCAGCAGATTGCCTGCAATGATGCCCAGCGCCGTGCCCATGGCCCAGGCGGGGGCCGCCAGTGCTATGGCACCGTAGGTGTAGAACGGGTTCAGATAGCCTGGCCGTGCAATCGTGATGCCAAACAGCTCGTCGGTGACATCGTAGCCGATGATGAGCCGGTGGAAGAACGGCGTGCCGGGGGCAAATTTCTGGGCCAGAGCGCAGCTCATCAGCAGGTAGCGCGCGTTGGCGATCAGGGTGATGATGGCAACTTCCAGATAGGTGGCACCGGCAGCAATCAGCGAAAAGGCTGCATACTCACCGGCAGAAGCATTGTTGAACAGGCTTGCAAAAAAGCCCTGAATGGGGGTCAGCCCCGCATTGCGGGCTGCAATGCCCAATGAGAACGAGACAGCAAAATAGCCCAGCGCAATGGGCACACCATCCCGCATCCCTTCGCAGAATACCTTGCGGCTGAATGCGTAGGGCTTTTGAGTGGTTTCCATGAGTGGTTACTCCTTTCCTACTTCAAGACACAAAAATAAGTATAGCACATCCGGTAGGAATTGACAAAAGAAAAAAGGCTCAGGTTTTTGATCGAAACCTGAGCCTTTTTTCAAAGAAGGGAGCGTGGCTTAATCCACAACATCCTCAAACTGGCTGTTGTACAGGTCAGCGTAGAAACCGCCGGCCTCAATGAGCTGGTCGTGGGTGCCCTGCTCCACAATGTCGCCGTCCCGCATGACAAGGATGAGGTCTGCATCCCTGATGGTGGACAGACGGTGGGCGATGACGAAACTGGTACGGCCCCGCATCAGGTTGTCCATAGCAGTCTGGATGCGCTGCTCGGTGCGGGTGTCCACACTGCTGGTGGCCTCGTCCAGGATCAGAATGCGGTTGTCGGCCAGAATGGCCCGGGCGATGGTCAGCAGCTGCTTCTGGCCCTGACTGATGTTGGAGGCGTCTTCGTTCAGCTCCATCTGGTAGCCGCCGGGCAGGGTACGGATGAAGTGGTGGACGTGGGCGGCCTTGGCGGCGGCCATTACCTCCTCATCGCTGGCGTCCAGACGGCCATAGCGGATATTCTCCATAATGGTGCCCGTGAAGAGCCAGGTATCCTGAAGGACCATGCCAAAGCCCTCGCGCAGGGCACTGCGGTCAAAGTCGCGGATGTCGTGGCCGTTCAGGGTGATGGAGCCGGAATCCACATCGTAGAACCGCATGAGCAGGTTGACCATGGTGGTCTTGCCAGCGCCGGTGGGGCCGACGATGGCGACCTTCTGGCCGGGCTGCACCTTACAGCTGAAATCGTGGATGATGGTCTTTTCGGGCACATAACCGAACCGGACATGGTCAAAGGTGACCTGACCATCGATGCAGGCAGGGTCTGCCCGGCGGGCAGAGTCGGCCAGCTGATCCTCTTCGGGCTCGTTCAGGAACTCGAACACGCGCTCGGCAGCGGCGGCCATGCTCTGCAGCATGTTGGACACCTGTGCCAGCTGCTGGATGGGCTGGGTGAAATTGCGGACATACTGGATAAAAGCCTGGATATCGCCGATGGTGATGATGCCGTTGGCGGCAAAGATGCTGCCAACGATGGCAACAGCCACATAGCCCAGGTTGCCCACAAAGTTCATAATGGGCTGCATCAGGCCGGAGAGGAACTGGCTCTTCCAGGCGGATTCAAACAGTTTGTCGTTGGCGGCGTTGAACTCCTCCAGCACGGCGGCCTCCCGGTTGAAGGCCTTGACCACGTTGTGGCCGGAGTAGGTCTCCTCCACCTGACCGTTCACAACGCCCAGGGTGGCCTGCTGGGCCTTGAAGTATTTCTGGCTGAACCTGACTACCAGCATCACCAGTGCCAGAGAGACGGGCAGGATGAGCAGTGCAATCAGGGTCATTTTGGGGCTGATGGACAGCATCATGATCAGCACGCCGATCATGGTGGTAATGCTGGTGATGAGCTGGGTAACGCTCTGATTGAGGCTCTGGCCCAGGGTGTCCACGTCGTTGGTGATGCGGGAGAGCACCTCGCCGACCGTCCGCTTTTCAAAGTAGGCCAGCGGCAGGCGGTTGATCTTCTCGCTGATCTGGCGGCGGAAATCGTAGCAGACCTTCTGGGAAAGGCCGGTCATCAGCCAGCCCTGAATGAAGCTGAATGCTGCGGAGCAGAGGTACATGGCCAGCAGGGTGAGCAGGATCTTGCCGATGTAGGCAAAGTCGATGCTGCCGATCCCCCGCAGCTTGGCGATCCAGCCGGTGGCAAGGGCCGTGGTGGCCTTGGCCAGAATTTTGGGGCCTGCGATATTGAAAATGGTGGAAAGGATGGCAAAGACCATCACAACGATGAGGGAAAGCTTATACTGGCGCAATGCGCTGAGGAGCTGCCGCAGAGTGCCCTTGAAATCCTTGGCGCGCTGGGTGGTCTGTTTTCCGGGTCTCGGCATATCACTCATCCTCCTTTCCGGTGTTCGATCTTGCAGGTTGAGCTCCTTCTGGCTCAGCTGGCTCCTGGCGATCTCCTGATATTCAGGGCAGGTGGCCATGAGCTGCGCGTGAGTGCCCTTGCCCACCAGCCTGCCGTCGTCCAGCACCAGGATCTGATTGGCGTGGAGGACGGTGGAAATGCGCTGGGCCACGATGATCACAGTGGCATTGTCGGTCTCTTCCTTCAGCGCACGGCGCAGGGTGACATCCGTCTTGTAGTCAAGGGCAGAGAAGCTGTCGTCGAACAGATAGATCTTCGGATCCTTGGCAATGGCACGGGCGATGGAGAGCCGCTGCTTCTGGCCGCCGGACACATTGGAGCCGCCCTGTGCAATGGGGCTTTGGTAGCCCTGCGGTTTTGCGTCGATGAACTCGGTGGCCTGCGCAATGGCAGCGGCCTTTTTCACGTCGGCATCGGTGATGTGCTCCCCGCCGAATTTCAGGTTCGAGTCGATGGTGCCGCTGAACAGAACGCCCTTCTGGGGAACATAGCCCAAAAGGCTGTGGAGCTGCTCCTGCGGCATCTCCCGCACATCGATGCCGTCGATGGTCACGCGGCCGCCAGTGACATCATAAAAGCGGGGGATGAGGTTGAGCAGGCTGGATTTGCCGCAGCCGGTGGAGCCGATGATGGCTGTGGTCTCGCCGGGATTTGCGGTAAAGCTGATGTGCTCCAGCGCGTCGCTGTCGGCACCGGGGAAGCGGAAGCTGACATCCTCGAACCGGATCACGCCATCCCAGTCCTTCTTTTTTTCAAGGGCGGGCTTTGCGGTGGCAGCGTCGGGATCATGGATGGAAGCCTTGGTGCGGCAGACCTCGTCGATACGGTCAGCAGCCACACCGGCACGGGGAAGCATTACAGCCACCATGGCCAGCATCAGGAAGGCCATTACAATCTGCATGGTGTAGGTGATGAAGGCGATCATGTCGCCCACCTGCATGTTTCCGGCATCCATGGCCTTGCCGCCGAACCAGACGATGAGCAGGCTGGTGCCGTTCATGATCAGGGTCATAAAGGGCATCATGGCCACCATGGCACGGTTGGTGAACAGCTGGGTGCCCATCAGCTCCCGGCTGGCGGCATCAAAACGCTTTTCCTCAAAGGATTCGCGGCTGAATGCACGCACCGGCATCACGCCGGTGAGGATCTCGCGGGAGACCAGGTTCAGCTTATCCACCAGAGTCTGCATCTTCTTGAACTTGGGCATGGCGATGCTCATCAGAACCGTGATGAGCAGAAGCAGGGCGGCCACGTCCAGCACGATGATCCAGGCAAGGCCGGTGTTGCCCTGGGTGACGTGCATCACGCCGCCGATGCCCAGAATGGGAGCGTAGGCCACCATGCGCAGCAGGATGACACAGGTGAACTGCACCTGCTGGATATCATTGGTGGTGCGGGTGATCAGGGAAGCGGTGGAGAAATTCTCGATCTCCGCGTTGGAAAAGTGGATGACCGAGGAGAAGGTCTCTCTGCGCAGCTCCCGGCCGATGGAAGCCGAAACGCGGGAGGCGATCAGGCCCACCAGAACGGCAACGACCACCATCAGCAGGGTCAGGGCCAGCATCTGGCCGCCCACCCGGAAGAGGTAGGCCATCTGCACATCATGGGAAACGCCCTGTGCCTCATATTCCAGGCTGACCAGCAGAGTAGCCTGACTTGCCATGCTGGAAAGGGCGGTTCCGTCCACCTGTTCCATGGCACTGGCCAGCTGCTGCTGGATCATTTCCCGGGAAAAGCCGGGCATCTGGGCCATGGCTGCGAACCGGGCACAAACGGCATCCAGATCCTCCGCCGTGGGAGCAGCGGTCATGGTTTCTGCTTCAGCCCCGGCAGTCTCGTCCTCGCTCTGATAGCCGGACAGCGGAGCCATGACGGCAGCGTTTTTGCCCGGCAGGGGCGTTGGCATTCTGCGCCGCCGCCATGTACAGCACGATATCCGGTGTGGTAACGGCATCCTCCAGCGCGGTGCGCTCAGCATCGGTCAGGTCGCTGCGGAGTTTCAGAACGCCGTTGTCCTGAAGATAATATCCGTAGGCATTCTGCAGTGCGTCTGCATCCTCTTCGCCCATCAAAAGCGAGAGGGCATCCAGTGTGCTTTGGCGCACAGTCTCCGGCAGGGGGCTTTCAATGCCGCCCTGCTGGATGCCGATATCCACGATCTTGCTCGTGTAATCCGGCAGGGAAAGGTCGCAGTAGGCTTGCACGAACAGCAGAGCCACCACGGCAAGGCAGGCGGCCCAGTGGCGGGCTAGCTGCTTGAAAATTTTACCCATTTTCGTTTTCTCCCTTCAATTTTGCTTGTTGCTCCGCATTTTCAGCTTCCACAGCCTCCAGCAGCACACCGGTCAGGGAAAACAGCTGCTCCCGCTGCTCTTCCGGGATGCGGCAGATGACCCGCTCAAAGTAACGGCTGATGGCAGTTTCGACCTGGCGGCTGGCATCCAGCCCCTTTTCCGTGGGGCGCACCAGCGTTTTGCGGCGGTCATTGGGGTCTGTGATCCGCTCAATGAGTCCATCCTGCTCCAGCTGGCGCAGCGCGCGGGAAACAGCGGGCAGGGGCTGTTTGACGGCGGCAGCCAGATCGGAAACATAGATGGTGCCATTCTGGCCATGCTCTTCAATGGTCATCAGCACGCCTTCCAGCATGATGAAATGACACTTGGGGCAGCTTTCCAGTGCCATTTTGGCACCGCGTTTGCCTTCTGTGCTCAGCCGATGCAGATAATGGACCAAGGCGAACAGCTCCGGTGCGCTCTTCTGCGGCATACAATCCCTCCTTATCACTTAACAGGTACAAATGCTTAACACATGATAACTATTTGCTAATGACAATAATATACCCGCCTGCATCGGAACGCAAGCGGGTAAAAATGAACTTTTTGAAAACTCTGAAGATCCTGCGCATCAAGGAGAAAAAATCACTCGTGGAGCTGACGCTCTTCCACCAGACTCTCTCGTTTGCTGCTGATACGTCCCAGCCCGTAGGCCAAAAACGTGGCGCAAAGCAGGTTCAGCCATGCCAGCGATGCACCGCTGAAGGTATTGGTAACGCCGATGAGAAGGTTTGCCAGACAGAGCAGCCTCACCATCTGTCCAATTTTGTTCAGGTGGGAGATACGGGAATCCACATCCGAAAACAGATCAAAGGGACCTAGCTGGGCGCTGCGGCGGAAATATCCCCAACTGAAGCAATGCCCAACGCTCTGTGCTTCTAACTCTTCCATGAAACTTTCAAAATCCGGGGAACTGTCCAGCATGGCAAGCCGGATGATGTATTGGCCGGGTTCCGTCTTTTCAAAGGTGTAGGTGCAGAACCCGGCATTCTGCAGGGCCCAGCCCTCCTGCGCCATTTCGTTGAGCCAGAGTTCTTCTTTTTCAAATTCCCAGACCCAGAAATTCCGATGCAGCGTTTTTGTTTCACTCATACCTGTTCCTCCTGTAAAATGGCGCGGCCATTGGCAGCAAAGCTCCTCCAGCCGGACCAGCTCCTGTTTGAGAACCTTCAGCCCGGCGGAGGTCAATTGGTATTCTTTTTTTTGCGGCTCCCGCTTTCCATGGGCAGGGGAGAGATCCCCCCTTTTCGCACAGGGCATTCAGGGCACCGTACAGGGTTCCGGCAGCCAGCCGTACCCTTCCGCCGGAGAGCTGCTGGGTTTCCTGCATGATGCCGTAGCCATGCCGCGGATGATAGAGGGAAAGCAGGATGTAGTAGGTGGTTTCCGTCAGTGCCGGATTTTCCATTATATCACCTCGCTTTGTATCGCTATGCGATATATCATGGATGCATTATATCGCTTCTCGATATAACTGTCAAGGGGCTGAAAATAAAAAAGCTCTCCCGGAGGGGAGAGCAAAGACAAACAACCAGAGAAAACCGGTCAACG
>VOFF01000122.1_pt1 | contig 66000 bp, 55 predicted proteins | sample 5384061 | NCBI WGS metagenome assembly VOFF01 (sample SAMN12384725, study PRJNA508395) | human gut metagenome | isolation source: healthy gut E | host: Homo sapiens | reverse complement strand
AGAAATCGCATAACTCTTTCGCCTTTTGTGTTAGTGTTGTTTTATTTTGTAATGCATATTCCTATTTGTTACCCACTTCATTCTGAGTTATGTTTATCATATCTTTTAGGCGAATATTTCAGTACCGGTATTTGAGCAAAAGGTACAATCCAGCCATGCGTCAGAATGTGAGTCGGGTCAAAGCTAAATCGCATAATGGTAATATGGTGTTAAGGTTCAGCGCGGAATTAATTCCATGTTGTCGGGCAATTCAGACGATTGATATACATTTTGGTATGTCGGTCAATAATATGAATTGGTACCAGGGGATTTCTGATGGAACTTCTTTTTAACTCTATAAAAAATCTTCTAGAATCTTTTGAATTTTATTTCCTTTTTCTAATAATCCGACAATAATATTTCTTTCTTTGTCTTTTTAATATCCTGCAATCTCTTTGTCAATGTTTCCAAACGTGGTCCGAACCGGGATGACAAGGTAGGAGTGGGTGGCAGATAAAGTATAGAAATATCTTTGTCCTGTATGTTTTTAGTCAGGGCAACTGCATGACTGGAAAATATAGTCAATGGCTAGCTGCCGATAGAGGGAGGCATGTGCTGCATGTCGACAATCCAGAAGCGTTAGGTCGGGCTTTAACCAACGGAAATCATCTGGATAAAGTACGCAGTTCTTATTCCTTTATCATATAGTACAGGCGTAAAAAGCAGGGTTTGAGGTGTAGGTATAGTATCCTTACCTCTTGTTTCTTTTCCCGCAATATCCCTGCTAATTTGATGGTTGCTTAATAACTGGCTTTTGTCCGGTGCTATGTCAAGAAGGAAATTCAGCATATATTATTGCGTTAATATGGATTTGTTTAATGAACTTTTGGACAAATTATATTCATAGAAATTGGAACTTTCATGTTCCAATTTCTAATGAATCAAGTTAGTGGTTTTTAAGTATACTTTAGTTGGGTTATGAAAACAGGTCTGTCACTCTTAGTGAAATATCCCGTTAAATGTCCGGAAGGTGTACCTGTTATTTCTAGTTTATATTCTTCTGCAGGGAAATTTGCAATAGAAATTGTGATGTAAGCGCTCTGTACTTCAGAATATCATTTTTCATAAACGACGCCCCCTTTTGCCATATCTGTGATGCGGATGGTCATATCACGGTCGGGTGACGCGTTCTTGAGGGTAAGGAGATAGCCATCGGTAAATACAGTTATGGGGCAATTGGTAGCAGCACTTCTAATAGGATCATCCCATCTGCCATCCAATTCTACATCTTTAACAGGAGTTTCTGTTGTATTGGCTTGTACAGGCAAAATACCTATTAATGTAGTTATGATAATAACTATACTCCATATCTTTTTCTTTATACTTTTTTAACTTCATGACTTTATGTTTGTTTTAATTGTTTTGTTTGGGGCAAAGTTAGAGGATAAATCTTAAAAACGTGCAGATATCATGTGGACAAATGGAAAAAAGGTAATAAGTTAATAACTAGCTTATTACCTTTTTTTTATAGGAGGGCGATATAGACAATTGTTTATTTTTAGTATTCCATAAGCCATAAATCAAGGCTTTGATTTTCGCCTAATGAACCTATTTCTTGTACGATGCGTTCTTTTAATCTTAATTTTCTTTTGGACACAGATGTGGGCGAGATGGCTAACATATTGGCGATGTCACCGTTGCTGAACCGTAGTTTTATCAAACAGCATATTTGTATATCACCGTCTGTTAAGGAAGAAGGTATCTGATGACATAGTCTTTTAGTATAGTTATCGAATAATAAATCTATTTTTTCTTTTTATTTCTTGCCATAGTTTGTTGTCTATATACTTTGTTGTTTTTAGCTTATTGAATAATTCTGTCTGCTTAATGAGTTGGTTACATAAAAAAGCCTCGCGTTTATGTAGATACTGGTTTTCTTTTTGATAGATGTTCCATAGCTTCCAGTTCTTTCGATTTTTTCTTTTAATGACTGGGCATAATTGCTTATATGATTTTGCAGGTTATTGTTCTCCAGTTTCAGCGTTTCATTCTGTTGTTGTATTTCTTGTCGTATTTTTATTTTGTTCTTTCCATTGTTCTTTATCTCTAGGCTTCCTTCCATTTGGATCGTAAGTTCTTCTATCCGCATTTTGTTGCGGTTTATCAATGTCTCATTTTCATGTATTTTCATAGTGAAATAACGAATTTTTTTTCTTTCTCCGATATCTCTTGTTTTTGAGAAACTATTTTTCGTTGGTATAGATAGTTTGTTATTGCTATGATGAAAGACAAAATGATTAAGGCAATGAGCACATTGCGTATGATCCGGTCTTTCTTTATTTGTGACAGATTATTTTCATTGATTATTTTTTGCTGATCATATTTTTCTTTGCATCTCTATTAATGCTTTATTGCGATCTGTTTTACCTATTGAATCTTGATAGAACCATAGCTTATTACTGTATTCTACTGCCTTTTTGTAATCTTTTTTCTTCTTGACTAATATAATATAGTGCTTGATAGGCGCTACGGGCTGTATGGATATTAGGTGACAGGCAAGCTTGGTTTAGGTAAAAATATGCAGAATCGTACATTTTTAAATAGCGATAAGTATCTCCCAATGAAAATATTCTTTTGATCAGTCTTTTTATTTTAATACAATCTTTTGCATACTGAAGAGCCTTTTTTTATTTTCTCCTGTTTTAAGAAATAAAAAACTGGTTTCGTTCATGGCGCTTGCCAATATGGTAGGATAGTTATTCACTTGTCCTATTTTTATAGCTTTTTCATAATATTCTATCGCTTTATTATATTGTTTTTTCTGTGAAAATGCTCTGGCGATATATATGAAAGAGAAAGCTATGTATGTTTGGTTGTCGGATAGTTCGGCATTATGATGTGCTTTTTCAAAATATTCCATAGCATAATCATTTAGTTTTCGATACAGATACATTAGTCCTACCTCTGAATTGATAAGAAAGCCTAATTGATAATCATTTGTTTTCTCTATTTCAGTCGCTGCTTCTAGATAAAATGACAATGCATCTTCGGCATGATGACTTTCATGGCGCAAGATACCTTTATAATATAGCGCCAATGCCTTTCTTTTGTGCATTATCATGTTTGGTGAAATAAGAGTAAGCGATATTTATTAAAGAATCGGATTGTTCAATTTGGTTTTTATATTGAGCTTGTGTCATCAATAATGCCCATGTGGCATATTGTTCATTTTCAGAAGGAATGTCAGGTTGTATGCCCTGTAATATATGCAGTGCGCTGTCGGGATATCTGTACATCATTGCTTCTGCCTTTGCCAATTCGGGTTGGAAGGCTGTGGGGTAGTTCTTGTTGTGTGTACAGGATATCAGACTGATAATTATGCTAATTATTAGCCCTGCATATTTGAAACTGCTCATAGTAATCATTTCTATATTATTGGCGATAGGAATCTTATGGGATATGTTGCGTAAGTGAATGAATTGGTTGATTTTATAGGAAAAGTTTGAAGATTGATGTTTTCTGATTTATCCTGCCATGGTATAATATAAAGGGATGTGCCTGAATTATTTTAAATACGGAATAAAAAATCAGGCATGTCCCTTCATTATAGCTGGGGTAACCCTTTGAATTGTCTGTATACCATTTTTTAAGTAGTTAAAATCCTAACTTTAATTTTACAAACTGTTTGATGAATTGTACTGTTCCATCAATCCCCAATACGGACGAATCAATGCATAAGTGATAAGTTTCGGCAGCTCCCCACGTTTTGTAACTATAATAATTATAGTAAGCCGACCGTTTTTTATCTGCTTTTTCCATCAATTCTTCAGCGGCTTCTGTAGAAATATGATGGATATGCATCAATCTTTCGATGCGTGCTTCTTTGGAAGCAGAAACGAATATATTAACGCAACGGGGATGGTCACGCAAAATGTAGTCGGCACATCTGCCGACAAACAGACACGATTGTTTTTCAGCCAGTTCACGTATTACGTCGCTTTGTATTTTGAACAAAGCGTCATTGCTCAGACAACTGCCATAGGGAATGGCTCCGTCGCTGATAAAAGGAAAACGTGTTCCGAACAGACCGCCGATAATGCTTTGAGAAGCTTTTTCATCTGCTTTTTCAAAGAATTCCTTGCATAGGCCGCTCTCTTCCGAAGCTAGTTTGATTAATTCTTTATCGTAAAAGGCGATACCAAACTCTTGGGCCAGTTTTTCGCCTATCTTTTTCCTCCACTGCCTAGTTGGCGTCCTAGGTTGATAACATAATGCTCGTTCATAGTCGTTGTCTATTGATTATGTGGGCAAATATAAGGAAACTAATTTTTAATTCTTAATTTTCAACTTTTAATTTGTTACCGTGGGTCTTAAAAATCTTGAACTGGCGGTAAAGCATGATTCCTGCGACAACACTTGCCGCCAAGTCTGATATTGGCATACTCCACCAAATTCCTGCTGATCCCCAGCAAAGAGGGGAGCAGGATGATGCTGGGAAGCAAGAATAATAATTGTCGGGTTAATGACAGGAAGATGGCTTTACCGGCCATGCCGATACTTTGAAAAAAATTGGACGTTACCATCTGAAACCCGATAATGGGAAAAAATATGACTACAATGCGTAAGCCGGTAGCTGATAGCTGTATCAGTCCCTCATGAGTGGTAAAAGCGGATACGGCCAATTCGGGCATCAGTTCACCTACTAGAAAACCGGTTGTTGTAACAGCGGTGGCGCCATAAATGGTAAGTTTTAATACTTGGTTTACACGATGATATTGTTGGGCGCCAAAGTTATAACCGGCTATGGGTTGCATTCCTTGATTCAGCCCCATCACAATCATGACGAACAGGAAAACAATCCGGTTTACAATACCAAATGCGCCAATAGCCAGATCGCCATCATATTCTTTCAAACCTTTGTTAATGAAAATAACAATGAAGCATGCTGCCAGATTCATCAGGAACGGAGACATACCGATAGCGATGGTGTTTTTTACGATTGTACCGCGCAGTTTGTAAATGCCTCGGCGGAGATGAAGCAACTCGTTCTTGTTGGTGAAGGTCTTGAATTGCCACACCAGTGAGATGATTTGGGCCAGAATGGTGGCAATGGCGGCACCCTGGATACCCCAATGGAATAGATAGATAAAGATAGGGTCAAGGATGGTATTGATAATTACTGTGGTGATGGTGGCTGTCATTGCTTTTTGTGGATGCCCCGAAGCGCGTAGTAAGGCATTCAGTCCCAAATACATGTGGGTTATAACATTGCCCAGCAGGATAATGACCATGTAGTCTCGTGCATAGGAGATGGTATCCGGGCTTGCCCCGAAGAAGTAGAGAATAGGATCAAGGAAAAGCAAGGTTAATATACTGAATCCTATACCTATAATAAAGTTCAGCGTAACTACGTTACCCAAAATGTTTTGGGCGGTAGCATAATCTTTCTGTCCTAATTTTACGGAAACTAATGTGGAGGCACCCACACCGACCAGTGAACCGAATGCAGCCGCCAGATTCATCAGCGGGAAGGTGATAGCCAGTCCTGAAATAGCCAAAGGGCCTACACCGTGACCGATGAAGATGCTGTCTACCATATTGTATAGGGAAGATGCCGTCATAGCGATAATGGCGGGTATTGCATATTGTAAAAAAGTAATTTTCCGATTGGTTGTGTTCCCAATTCTGTGGGGGTTCCTGTTTTTGCCATACTTTATTTTCTGTCTTTTTTTTACCTGTTTAACCTGAATTCGGCTGCAAAGGTACACAAAAATGAGTATGAGGGAAAAGTTTGTTTATCTTTGCATTTAAAAAAATAAACGGAATAGAATTAATGAATAGTCAAAAAGGAATAGTGGGCTGCTTGCTATTGGCATGCACCTTACAAATGTCGGCACAAGTAAAAACGTATAAGTATCGTGTAAACTTTCGCGATAAGGCGGAAACAACCTATGCATTGGACAAGCCTTCGGCTTATTTGTCCGAACGTGCTTTGGAGCGTCGCATGAAACAGGGATTGCCCGTTGATTCTACAGATATTCCTGTGTGCCGGAGCTATATAGATATGCTGGTCGGAAAAGGAGCACAGCTTGTATCCAAAAGTAAATGGAACAATACAGTGGTAGTGCAGGTATCCGACACGTCGGTTATTGATAAAGTGGCGGCATTGCCTTTTGTGACAGCTGTCCGGAAAGTGTGGACAGCTCCCGACAGTATTCCTGCCCGCAATGCCAACCGTAAAAAAGAGGTGACCAATAGGGTGACAAAGAGTAATAACTATTATGGGGATGCGTGGCGGCAGATTGCTGTTCATCATGGGGACAGTCTTCACGCTGCAGGTTTTCGTGGGAAGGGGATGCAGATAGCGGTCATTGATGCCGGTTTTTATAATGCTGATGAAATCAGTGTTTTCAAAGGAATGGACTTGTTGGGAACACGCGATTTTGTAAATTCTCACTCGGATATTTATGCCGAGAACTATCACGGCATGAAAGTGTTGTCTTGTATGGCTGCCAATAAGCCGAATGTATTGGTCGGCACGGCTCCCGAAGCTTCATATTGGCTTCTCCGTAGTGAGGATGATGATACGGAACAGCCTGTGGAAGAGGATTATTGGGCGGAAGCTTTGGAATTTGCCGATAGTGTGGGAGTGGATGTGGTTAACACTTCATTGGGATATTATGAGTTTGATGATACGACCATGAATTACCGGTACCGTGATTTGACGGGCATTATTCATTGATGTCTCATTCCGCTTCTTTGGCTGCCGATAAAGGATTGGTGTTGGTATGCAGTGCCGGAAATTCGGGGCGTGGCACATGGAAAAAAATCACACCTCCGGGAGATGCGGAAAATGTTATTACAGTGGGGGCGGCGGACCGGAATCTGGTTAATGCTGATTTCTCTTCTGTAGGAAATACTACAGATGGCCGTGTAAAACCGGATGTGATGGCGGTGGGAGTTGCTTCGGCCGTAGCGGGTAATGATGGAACGGTTTCTCATGCCAATGGTACTTCTTTCGCATCGCCTACATTGTGCGGGTTGGTAGCCTGTTTCTGGCAGGCTTGTCCCTGGCTTACTGCCAAGCAGGTGGTGGAGGCAGTGCGGAATGCAGGAGACCGTAAAGAGTATCCGGATAATATTTACGGTTATGGTGTGCCTGATATCTGGAAAGCTTGTCAAATAGAATTAGAGAAGAAAAAATAATGGAAGAACATCCTCTTTCTTTATATGAACTGAATGCGTTGGTTAAGCGCAGCATTCATGCTTGTCTGCCCGATACTTATTGGGTTCAGGCAGAGCTGAGTGATGTACGTTCCAATTATTCCGGTCATTGCTATTTGGAATTTGTACAGAAAGAGCCACGGGGGAATAATCTGATAGCTAAGGCAAGGGGGACTATTTGGAGCAATGTCTACCGTCTGCTGAAGCCTTATTTTGAAGAGGAAACCGGGCAGGCTTTTGTTGCAGGTATTAAAGTGATGGTGAAAGTGGCTGTGGAGTTTCATGAATTGTATGGTTACTCGCTTACTGTGCAGGATATAGATCCTACTTATACATTGGGGGATATGGCGCGTCGCCGTCGCGAAATCTTGAAGCAATTGGAAGAAGAAGGTGCTGACTTTGAATAAGGAACTGGAGATTCCTTTGCTGGCGCAACGCATAGCCGTTATTTCCTCGGCTACGGCTGCCGGTTATGGTGATTTTTGTAATCAACTGGAACAGAATCCCTATGGTTTTGTCTTTTATCCGCGTTTGTTTCCTGCTATTATGCAGGGGGAACGGGTAGAACAATCTGTCATTACCGCATTGGATGCTATCCATGCCTGTCGTGATGATTGGGATGTCGTGGTTATTATCCGTGGCGGAGGCGCCACGTCCGACCTTTCGGGGTTCGATACATATGAGTTGGCGGCTAATTGTGCTCAGTTTCCTATACCTATTATAACCGGTATAGGGCATGAGCGTGACGATACGGTGTTGGACTGTGTTTCTCATACTCGTGTCAAGACACCTACTGCTGCTGCCGAGTATCTTATAAATCATTTGCACGACACTGCCAAGGTTCTTGAAGATTATGCATCGGCTGTACTTCATACTATCTCTACCCGTATGGAACGGGAAAATACCCGGCTGAACCGGATGGTAGAACGTATTCCCATGCAGACGCGGATGAGGCTGAAAGAGGAACATTATCGCCAGGAACGAATCATGAAACATTTGGAAGTAGGCCTGCAATCCCGTCTGACAAAAGAAACCCATTGTTTAAAAATGATGGAAACTCGGTTGGGCATCGTTTCACAGCGTCGTCTGGTAAAGGAAAAGCATCGGCTCCAACTTTTGGAGCAGGAATTGAAGGCGGCATCTCCCGAAAATTTGTTGAAAAGGGGATATAGTATCACGCTGAAAAATGGCAAGGCGGTGATCGATGCTTCTGTATTGCAGCCGGGTGATGAACTTACCACCCGTTTTGCCAAAGGAGAAATAAAGAGTATAGTAACTAAAAAATAAAACGAAGTATGGCAGCAAAGAAACAAACCTATGAACAGGCTATGAAACGTCTGGAAGAAATCGTATCACGCATAGACAGTAATGAGTTGGACATAGACAGTTTAGGTGTGAACCTGAAAGAGGCACAGGAATTAATCAAGTTTTGCCGGGATAAACTTTATAAAGCCGATGAGGAGATAAAGAAAATGTTGGATAATAATGTTTCAATGTGACAATATGCTAATGTGCCAATTGGCTGCGCTATATTCTGCATGGCATATTTGTACCTTAGCACATTGACATATTGGCAAATTATAAAAAAGCTATAAATAAAAAAAAAAAAAAAAGTGTTTTGATTGGAATTTGCAAATATAAAACGTAATTTTGCTCTCATTCGTAAATAATAACATAATTAAGATACACTATGAAAGAGATTGATTGGGCAAATCTGTCCTTCGGCTATATGAAGACAGACTATAATGTACGTTGCTACTATCGTGACGGTGCATGGGGAGAGTTGGAACTTTGTTCGGAAGAAACGTTGAATATTCACATGGCCGCCACTTGTCTGCACTATGGGCAAGAAGCGTTTGAAGGGTTGAAGGCTTATCGTGGAAAAGACGGTAAAATCCGTATTTTCCGTCCTGAAGCCAATGCGGAACGTTTGCAAAGTACTTGTGACGGTATTCTGATGCCGGAACTTCCTACAGAAAAGTTTGTGGCCGCTATAAAGAAGGTGGTGAAAGCCAACGAGCGTTTCATTCCTCCATACGAAAGTGGTGCGGCTCTTTATATTCGTCCGTTACTGATTGGTACAGGTGCTCAGGTGGGGGGTTCACCCTGCCAATGAATATCTGTTTGTGGTATTCGTAACTCCGGTAGGTCCTTATTTCAAAGGTGGTTTTGCAACCAATCCTTATGTTATTATTCGTGAGTTCGACCGTGCCGCACCTTATGGAACCGGACGCTTTAAGGTGGGCGGCAACTATGCTGCCAGCCTGCGTGCCAATAAGAAAGCCCATGATTTGGGATATTCCTGCGAGTTCTATCTAGACGCCAAGGAAAAGAAGTACATTGACGAGTGTGGTGCGGCTAATTTCTTCGGCATCAAAAATAATACTTACATTACACCAAAATCATCTTCTATTCTGCCTTCTATAACGAATAAGAGTTTGATGCAGCTGGCCGAGGATTTGGGTATAAAGGTAGAATGTCGTCCGGTTCCTGAAGAAGAACTGGAAACCTTCGAGGAAGCGGGGGCTTGCGGTACGGCGGCTGTTATCAGTCCTATCCAGCGTATTGATGATTTGGAAAACAAGAAATCGTACATTATCTCTAAAGATGGAAAGCCGGGTCCTGTTTGTACAAAATTGTATAACAAACTGCGTGCTATCCAGTATGGTGATGAACCTGATACACATAATTGGGTGACAATTTTAGACTAATAGAAAAATAGATTCTTATGAAAACAAATTCAGAATTGAAGAATCGGGCAATCGATGCGTTGACCGGTAATTGGGGACTGGGTGCGGTTATTACCTTGGTCTATGGACTGGTGATGAATGCCCCTACGCTGCCCTATCGTATTATGGAGTCGGTGGCTTCGTCTTCCTTTAGTCTCATCGCTTTGTTGCTTTTGCCATTGGGCTTCGGCTATACCGTCCTTTTTTTGGATGTGATTCGTGGAATAAAGCTGGATTTTGCCCGTCTTTTCGATGGGTTTAAAGACTATGGACGGATATTGGGTACAATGCTGCTGACTACAGTCTATACGTTCCTGTGGACGTTGCTGCTTGTCATTCCGGGCATCATGAAGTCCTATTCATATGCCATGACGCTCTTTATTCTGAAAGATTATCCGGAGTTACAGTACGATGCTGCCATAGAGAAAAGTATGGCGATGATGTCCGGTCGTAAGATGAAGATGTTCTTGTTGGATTTGAGCTTCATTGGTTGGGCTATTCTGTGTTGTTTTACTTTGGGGATCGGTTTCTTGTTCCTGGCTCCTTATGTAGAAGCATCACATGCTGCTTTCTATGAAGATCTGAAGAAAGAATTGGGAGAGTCCGTTGAGGCAATTTCTGAATAATATAGAAAATAGAAAGATAAGAAAAATAGACCTGCAAGTGAATTGCGGGTCTATTTTTTTTCTCTTTCACAGGATATTCCTACCTTTGCCTGTGGAAACAAATTAATGATAGACTAATTTTCATGGGAAAAGGAAAACTGGAGAAATTTGCTGATATGCGGGAGTATCCGCACGTGTTTGAATACCCTTATTCGGTGGCCGATAACGTTACGTTCGATATGAAGGGGAATTGGAACCGTGACTTTTTTAAGAACGATAATCCGATAGTTTTGGAACTGGGATGCGGACGAGGTGAATATACCGTAGGGCTGGGTCGTATGTATTCCGATAAAAATTTTATCGGTGTAGATATAAAAGGGGCCCGTATGTGGACCGGTGCGACGGAAGCGCTGAAAGATGGCATGATGAATGTGGCTTTTTTGCGTACCAATATCGAAATCATCGACCGTTTTTTTTGCTCCGGGTGAGGTGAGTGAGATATGGCTGACTTTCTCTGATCCGCAGATGAAGAAAGCGACTAAACGTCTTACTTCCACATACTTTATGGAACGTTATCGTAAGTTTTTGAAGCCGGACGGACTGATTCATTTGAAGACCGACAGTAATTTTATGTTTACTTACACCCGCTATATGGTAGAGGAAAACAAATTGCCGGTAGAGTTTATGACCGAAGATTTGTATTATTCCGGTTTGGTGGATGACATACTAGGCATCCGTACCTATTATGAACAACAATGGTTGGATCGTGGTTTGAATATAAAATATATGAAGTTCCGTCTGCCGCAAGAGAAGGAGTTGCATGAACCCGATGTGGAAATAGAATTGGATGAGTATCGCAGTTACAACCGCAGTAAACGAAGCGGGTTGAAAACAAGTAAATAATAACAGAATGATGACTTTATATCCGAAATTGATTTTGGACGCCTTGGCAACGGTGCGTTATCCCGGAACGGGAAAGAATTTGGTGGAAGCGGAGATAGTTGCCGATAATCTTCGCATTGACGGTATGTCGGTAAGCTTTTCGTTGATTTTTGAGAAACCGACCGATCCGTTTATGAAATCTATGATAAAGGCTGCCGAAACAGCTATTCATACTTATGTTTCACCTGATGTACAGGTAGCTATTGCGACAGAGAGCCGTCAGGCGGCGCGTCCCGAACCGGGTAAGCTGCTTCCATTGGTAAAAAATGTCATTGCTGTTTCATCCGGAAAAGGCGGGGTGGGCAAGTCTACTGTGGCGGCCAATCTAGCTGTGGCCCTAGCTAAACTGGGATATAAAGTAGGTTTGCTGGATGCTGATATTTTCGGTCCTTCTGTGCCTAAAATGTTCCAGGTGGAAGATGCCCGTCCTTATGCTGAGCAGATTGACGGGCGTGATTTGATTGTGCCGATTGAAAAATATGGTATCAAGTTGCTTTCTATCGGTTTCTTTGTCGACCCTGATCAAGCTACTTTATGGCGTGGAGGGATGGCTAGTAATGCTTTGAAACAACTGATTGGAGATGCCGCATGGGGAGAACTGGATTATTTCATATTGGATACGCCTCCGGGCACCAGTGATATTCATCTGACTTTGGTGCAGACTTTGGCTATTACGGGAGCTGTAATCGTCAGTACACCTCAGCAGGTGGCTTTGGCTGATGCGCGCAAGGGAATCAATATGTATACCAATGATAAAGTAAATGTTCCTATTTTGGGATTGGTGGAGAATATGTCATGGTTTACTCCTGCGGAACTTCCTGAAAATAAGTATTACCTTTTCGGAAAGGAGGGTTGCAAACAGCTGGCAGAGGAAATGAATGTGCCTTTGTTGGGACAAATTCCTATTGTGCAGAGTATCTGTGAAAATGGTGATAAAGGAACTCCGGCTGCTTTGAATGAGGACAGCATTACCGGGCGTGCATTTATAGAGTTAGCTGAAAATGTTGTGAAGCAGACCGAGAAGCGTAATGCGGAACAGGCGCCGACACACATTGTGGAGATGAAGAAATGATTTAGGAATATATTTTTAAGATGAAAAGAGACTGTTCGGAACAGCCTCTTTTCTGTTTTTATGCTCTTTATTGCAGTTTGAAAGTTACAGGAACAGTGTATCTGCAACGTACTGCTTTGTCTTTTACAGTTGCCGGCTTCCATTTTGGCATGGATTTTACAACCCGTGCTGCTTCAGCATCCAGTTCGGGGGTAATGCTGCGTACTATGCTTACATGGTCTACCGAACCATCTTTTTCAATAACCATCTGTACGATTACTTTACCTTGTGCTCCCTCCTTTTGCGCTATTACGGGATATTTTTTATGTTGCGTGCCAAATATTGCAAGCAGGCTGTCATACCTCCGGGGAATTCAGGCATATTGTCTGCTATCTGGTATACGGGGTCTTCTCCGACAAGAAGTAATCTCACCAGTTCCGGATTTTCCATATCTTTGATGGGGCAGAGTTCTTTTACCGTGAATTTTCCTTCTTGATAACCTTTATGGTTAATGGCAATGGTTTCGCCTACCCTACTGTTAACTGAGCTTCTCCGTGAGCGTTTGTCGTGGCTTTGGCATTTGTTGAAGAAGAAATAAGTTCTACTCCTGCAAGTTGTTGGTTATCATTATTGGATATTTGTAACTTGATCCGTATTTGTTTGCCGGCTTTGATGTAGGCGGCAATATCATCATCGGTATCGAAAATGGCAGTGACATTCGGTTTGTTTGCTGAAAGTAGAAGTGATTGGTGTTTGGAACTTTTAGGAGAGGAAACGTCTAGGGAAACATACTTGGGAGTCGTCATATCCACTTCTATGGTAGCCTTTCCTTCTGCATTGGTCTTGAAAGTTTTTACTTCATTACCCGGTTTGATTTGCAGAGTAATATTAGGCTGAGGCTTACCTTCACTATTGGTTACGGTAATAGTGAAAGTCACCAGACCTTGTACTGTTGTGTTGACAAAAGATGCCACTTCTTCCCTTTCGGGGCGTGGGGTGCTTTCTTCCGTGGAATAGATTAACCTTTCGGCTGTCCGTGCCACGGTTTCAATGTTGCTGACCAAGAGTAGAGCAGCAGTCAGCAGTGCAAACAAGGCATATTTGATATGCCCTGTGGTGCGGGTTCTTTTTTTTTGTTCATCATTTTAATTCTGTTTTTTAAGTGTGATAAGTTGAAATTATTATATAAACCGGTTTGTCTGTTTTGGTTGGCTAATCCCAAAAGGTGATATTGATATGCTTTCTTATTTGTGCCGGATTCCATTACTTTATGATCGGCAAGGTATTCCAAATTGAGTCTGATCTCTGTTTTCAGCAGCCATGCAAAAGGATTCATCCAGCAAATGATATTTACTATTTCACTGATAATGACATCTATGGAATGCCATTGGCGGACGTGGGTCTGTTCGTGCGTCAGGATTTCTTGTTTTTCATCTTCTTTCAGTCCGGGCAGATAGATGAAAATCCATTGCCAGAAAAAGAGAATGGATTGGCAGGTTCTGATAGACTGCGTATGGATATTTGGTCTACATTTATATTCTTGCATTTTAAGACAAGGCGGAAAATACTGCTTAGTTGGATCATAAATCGTGCGGATAATAAAAGGATTCCAATCCAATAGACGAACTTTATTATATCAAGCAGGTCGGGTGTGGGAATAGCAACAGGAGCTGTGACTACTGTGGCAGTGGAAGTATTTGTTTCTGTCAGCATCATCAGTGCGTAGTAATCTGCCAGTTCATTGATGGCAGGTTGTTCTTTCACCCATGCTTGCATATCCATCAGCGGATAAAGAAAAGAGAGGGCAAGAAAACTCAGCAGTGCGATACGACGCCACTGGAAGAAAGTGTCGCGACAGCAGAACAGCTTGTAGAAAGCATAGAATAAGGCGATGCCTATATTTACTTTCAGCATGTAGATGAGTTCGGGTGCTGTAGTTATCATAGTATTTGTGAATTTAGCAGGATTATTTATCTTCTTCTTTCTCTATCAAGTTGATAATGTCTTTCAAGTCGGCTGCGGATATTTTTTGCTCTTTGGCGAAGAAAGATACCATTTCCTTGTATGAGTCAGCAAAATAGTTCCGGACCACACCACTTACGAATGTGCGTTTGTATTCGCTTTGTTTAACCACTGGGGTGTATTGATAAGTGTTGCCGAATCGTTTGGCCGTAACATACCTTTTTCTTTTCAGGTTGTTCACTATGGATGCCACCGTAGTATAAGGCGGCTTGGGTTCGGGAAATTTAGCAACTATGTCTTTCACGAAACATTCTCCCATGCTCCAAATATGAAGCATCACTTCTTCTTCTTGTATCGTTAGCTTTTCCATAAGAAAATGAATTGATTACGATGTTTTCGCAAATCTACGAAAAAATCGTAATAAGCAAAAGGAATGGGAGTTAATTAGTGTGAATACAGATTGTGGGCAGATAAAAAAAACAAAGTGAAGAATCCGGCTGTGATAGATTGAAGCGGACCCTTCACTTTGGCATGAAAATGACAGATGAAGTAAAGTTTATTTTTTGTGTAGAATATAATGGTCTGCTAACTCTCCTGTTATTGCCTGTTTGTCTTGATTGAGAGCGGTCAGGGTATTCTCACCGACTTTATAATATTGCTTATCCTCTCCATTAATTAAAGTCATGATATTACCTTCAACAGAGTAAGTTCCATATTCTTTGAAAGTAGCATCCTGCCGGTCAATATATTCTGATATCAACTCAAAAGTCTTGTCTTTTTTAATAGTCAGGGTCATGTTGATACCCGGACAGTCGGCAGCCGGAAAAGTTCCGGTGTAAGTACCGTCATAATCCAATGAGTTTTCTGCATTGTGCATATCCGTTGTTTCGGTGGAATTGCAGAATCGTTAGTGTTTTTTTGGGTTGCTGTTACATGAAGTAATCAGCAGGCATACGCATGCCAGAATAAAAAGTTTTTTCATCATAAATAATTCATTTAGTTCTTAATTTATAAACAAATTCAGACGACATTTGTTCTGCGTCTTTTCTTAATCTCTTTTAATCTTTCGTATACATGTCTGCGGCTTAAGGTAATCTGACGACGGTATACGATGCAGGTGGTAAGGAAATAAACACCTGTTTGTATCCACAATACCCGGTACTCTGTCAGCACATCGGTCAGTGTGGCTCCCATATTGTTGATGCGTACAAAGCCGTTGATGCCGAAAGTGGAAGGGACAGCCACGAAACCACCTCCCAGAATTTAGGAATGGCAGTACCTGGCCACGAAATGCCTGAGATAAATAGCAACGGTACTGAGGTAAATACATAAATCATCATACAGGCTTCCCGATGGTGAATAAAGATAGAACAAGTCATCGCGAAAAAGATGCATGCCAGTATATAGGGAAACATGAATGCCGCTAGGGTTCCGGCTTGAGCTATTTGTACCAGGCTGAACATTTTGGAAACAAGGCAGAGCATATAGGTAGCCATGACAGCATATATCATAAGGTAAGTCAGTGATTTGCCTAAAACAATGCGCAGCGTGCCATGATAATGGCGGCTCATGGGGATAAGGTCCCGAAAACGGTTGTTCTCACGAGCAGTTCCGGCAGATAGACCTACTCCTAGCAGTAAAGTTTGTTGGATAATCAGTATCAGTACGGCGGGTATCAGGAAGCTGGCAAAACCGTTCTGCGGATTGAAAATGGAAATATCCTCATACGCTATGGGGGACGTGCTCACTTCATCTTGTCGGATGGTTGTGTTGCCGGAGCGTTCTATCTTTATCTGTTTGTTCATTACCAGCGAGGCATTGGTGTTGGCTGTCAGCATGGCTTTGTAGTATAGCATACCGCTCATGTCACAGTAGATGGTGACATGGGTTTGAACTCCTTTAGTAATGTCGCGGCTGAAGCTTTCAGGAATATAGATGATACCATACACTTTGCCGCTCTTCAATAAAGTTTTTGCTTCTTCCATATCACTGCAATGAGATACTATTTCCAAGTCGGCACCTGCATCTACCAGACGCAGGTATTCACGGCTGAGGCTTGAACGGTTGTTATCTACTACAGCAGCAGGAACTTCACGCACTGTTTCATTGGTATATATAAAGGTATAGAGAAGCGGATAGCCTAGTGGTACCAGAATGAAGAAGATAAGTACACCCTGATCCTTTACAACTGCTTTCAACTCTTGCCACCAGATGTAGAAAAGGTCCTTGGTTCCTTGTGAGATGATATCTTTGAGTTTATATGTTTTCATACCTGTTTGCCGTTTTAGGGAATATATACATAATGTAATAGTACTGTGCGCAGTCTTTTCAGTATAAAGAAAGGCAACAGCATGAATAACATCAACGCGACTACTGAATGCCATGCGTAAATCAGTGGATATCCGTTAAGTGCCAAATCTACATAAATCAGGAAGTAGTGGCGTAACGGGAATAGATTGGCCAGTGCCTGTAATACAGGATTCATTGCCATAACCGGAAAACTCATACCCGATATGGAGAAAGAAATCACCCCCCATAGGGAGGCGGTGCTCAGTGCCAAGCGGACTGTTGTAAACAATCCGAACAGAAATACTCCGAAAGCCTGTGAAGCCAGTACTAGTAACAGACCGGCAAACAGCATGGGCAGTATACCGCTATTACAGGGATAGTGCAGGAAACCGTATAGATAAACATTATAGAAGGTGGCCATGACAAAGAAAACTACAGTCTGGGGCAGCAATTTGCCGGTCAAGGCTACGGTGATGGAATTGTCTGCCATGTCCATCCATTCTTTTTGGGTGTTGGTTTTCATTTCACTTCCAATGGTATAGACGGTGGTCATAAAGATGAGCAGCATCAGGATACCCGGTATGATGGTGTTACTCAAATATACAGAGTAATTGAGCCATGGGTTGTTTAATACATGAGAGTCGATGACTATGGGCTGCAGGAATGCCATGGCCTGGTCTTCTGTAGCTCCTTTGGCATATAAGGTGGCACGGCCGATGGCTCCACCCGCCAGCTCGGACATGGTGCGCTGGTCTTTATAGAGTAATGAACCTGCTACCAGATAGGAGTAGTTGGTATAAAAGGAAACCTTGGGTTGACGGCTTGCTAATGCCTTCTCGGTAGTTCCTTTTGGAATATAGTAGAAAGCATAGATCTTTCCTTGCTGCATGGCTTTGCGAGCATCCGCGAAACTGGGGTAATGTGCTATGATTTTAGTCTGCTGAAAAGCGTCCAGATTACGGATGATGCTGCGTGTGGTAGCTGTGTTGTCCAAATCGACCACACCTGCCGGCATATCCGTAGGGAGTCCGTTCCACATTAATGTAGTGAAGAAGAGATAACAGAACAAGGGAGCTATGATCATGCAGAACAGATATAGCGGTCTTGTGGCGATGCGGAACACTTCACGCCGGGCTATGCGGAATATACGGTTATGGACAGTATTGTTCATTGTTTGTTATTTCTCGATGATGGCACTCATTCCCGGACGCAATCCGTCTGTTCTCTCTACAGGAACAGCTTTCACCTCGAAGGTCTTCAGGTCGAATTGTCCCGTAGTCTTGGTTGCTTTCCAGGCAGCATATGTACCCAGATCTTTCATATAAGTAACCTTGAATTTTATTTCTTTGTCAAAGGCAGGAATAAATGCGCTAATCTCATTTCCTACGGTAAAGTCTTTTAGGAAATCTTCGCGTACATTAAATGTTACCCACATGTCATTCAAGCGGGCCACGTTCATAATGGGGGCACCGGTACCTACCAGTTCGCCTGCTTTGGGAAAAATTTCGGTCACTTCTCCATCAGCTGACGCGGTCAGTATCGTTTCGTCTATGTAGGAGGAAACTTCGGCTACAGCACCTTTGGCACGTTCTACTTGGGCTGCGGCTGCTGCTTTTGTCTTCACGTTGTGCACCGTTCTTTGCCATTTCGTATTGGGAGCGTGCTGCTTTTCTGTAGCGGTCATGGCATCAAATTGTGCTTTGGCTTCATCACGTTTTTGCGCGGACATTACGCCTTGTTCAAAGAGCCGGTTGACACGGTTGTATGACTTTTCAGCAATTTCTACTCCGGCTTTGGCTTTCTGCCACATTTCGTAGGCAGCTTGCAGTTGCTCTTGGCGGGTACCTCGTTGTGCTTTTTCATTCAAGGCTTGTGCTGCTTGTTCGGCAGCTTGTGCTTGAGAAAGTTTGGCTTTTTACATCGGGGCTTCAAGGATAGCCAGTGTGTCACCGGCTTTTACTTTGTCTCCTTCCTTTACACGAAATTCCAGAATGCGTCCCGGCACTTTGCTGGATACACGGTATTCGTCGGCTTCTGCTTGCCCCTGAATGATTTCCGGACCTTTACCCAGTGTAAAAAACCTATCAGTGACACTATGACAATGACTGCTGTCAGTGAAATAAATGCCAGCAAAAATATTGCTGTGTTGTGATCTTTCTGCCATATCTTTTCGTTTTTAATCTTTAATTTTTATTTAAGCACTCCCATTGATTTGCGCAAATAGACTTCAGTCAGTTTTACATCAATCTGAGCGTCTATTTTTGTCCGACTGGGCAGATAACCAAGCGGTTTGCGCTTCCAATACGTTACTGGTAGGAATGACTCCTTCCATGAATCCCAGTTTGGCATAGCGCAGATTCTCGTCTGCTTTTTCCAGATTTTTTCAGCCATACTCAGGCGTTTGGCTGCTTCATTTACTTTATAGCTGGCTTGGCTTACCTGCAATTCTACCTTTTCTTTTGCATCTGCCAGTTGGTAGCGGGCAATGTTTGCTTCCGCTTTGGCAGCTTTTACCTTATACATTCCTTCGCCCCAGTTCCATATTGGAATTTGTACCATAGCGCCAACAGCCCACATGCCGCGGAATTTGCGTTCAAAGCCGTTTACCAATGAGGGATTGGTTACCATGTAGTTGGCGGTCAGAGCCACTGTAGGAAGAAATCCCGCGCGGGTGATATTGACTTTTGGTCATAAATTTTATTAGCTAGATCCAAACTTCGTAATTCTTCGCGATTTGCCAAAGCGGTGGCTACATTATCACCTACATGATATTCAAGGAGAGTTAAGCTTTCTACGTCTTCATCTGCTAAACGTATTTCATCATTTAAAGGCAGACCGCATAATTGGCATAGTACCATTTTAGATAGGCTTAATCCGTTGTCTATTTGTGTGAGCTTCATTTCGGCTTCATTCACTTTTACTTTTACACTTAGTCCGTCGGCTTTGGTGGCGACACCTTCGGTTATCATTTTATCTACATCACTGTCCAGTTGGCTGACCAGTTGCAGATAGCTTTGGGCTAGTTTTTTCTTGTTTATCAGTGAGATGACTTGCCAGTAAGCTTGGTCTGTACTCAAAATGATATCCTGCATACCGGTGGCGTGCTGTGATTCGGCCAGTTGTTCAGCGTATTTGGTGATTTTATTGTAGGCAACGATTTTTCCTCCCATGAAGATGGGTTGGGTAAGGGTCACAGCTCCTGCATACATATTGCGTGTGTCGGTGCGCAGCGCATCTACCAAACCTTGTCCTACCTTGTTCAGTGCATTTCCAATACCTGGGATGAGGGGAGCAAGTGGTTGCAGTATTTGTGCGAGTTCGGGATTGAAGCTGCCAGTTGTTGGAAAGTTTCCTGTATGGAGCCTTGGGCGGTAGTCCCTATCTGACTGATAGCTCCCTTTTGTTCGTCACTTAATAAAAGAGATTTCTTTCTGAGTGCGCATATAGGTTCCTATAGCCGCAATCTTAGGAAGATAATTGGTAAAAGCCGCTTTCTTTTCATAATGTGCAGCTGTTATCTTTTCAGCTGAAATGCGCAACTCTTTATTGTTGGATAATGCTAAAGCACGACAACTATCTAAGGTGAGTGTGCTTTGGGCTGAAATACTATCTAAAAACACCGATAAATAGGATAAAAAGCTGCAATCTTTTTTCATTATAGTGTTCTTGTTTTGTTGTTTTTTAAGTTGTTTATGCAACAAAAATAAGACAAATCTTCAAGAAAGCCATATTCTGGATGTTATTTTATAAATATTTTTTATAATTCTGCAATCTGTATGTTTACTGCTTTTTTGCTTGGTGGAGAAAAAAACAGCCGGTTCGTTTCCAACCGGCTGTTTTTTTATTAAATATATTGAAGGAGAGAATGTTCCTTGTTATTTCATGCTGAAAGCTTGTTGTCCTATCATGGTTCCATCAGCGAAAATATAAACATGATAAGTTCCGGCAGGCAAATATTCCTCTACGTCCCAATATACGGTTACATTTTGTTCTTCTCCGGTGTATTCTATGTATTTCTTGCTGGAATAAAACCAAATTACGGTTTTCGTATGGGAATGTGTTTGAAGCGTTTTTGGTTAGTATGTCATTGTCTGGTTTGGCAATACGTATATATAAAGTACGTTCACCTGTTTTGGCGGTAATATTCTTGACAATGGTGAACGAGATGGCTATCTTTTTCACATCTTTTACTTTCTTGGCTGTTTTACCACGTTTATTTCTAGGCTCTACGCTAATTCCTGTGGCATCCAATTGGGCTGCCAAGGTGACCTTTTCATTCAGATTTTTTTTCTCTTGCGATAAATTATTGATTTGACGGGTTGCCTGCGTATATTTTTGTTTTACTTCTTGGTTTTCTTCAGCTAGTGCTTGGTTGAGTTTGTTCAGTGAATCTATTTGGATAACATAGGTGCGTAGTACGGCACGTACTGTTTTCAGTTCTTTCTTCAAACGCATGATCTCAGCTGCGTTACTGGTCTTTACTTGTCGTAATTCTTCTAGCAGCCGCTGTGTTTTCAGCTTCTCACTCTCCAGCTTTTCGCGCAAGGAATCATTGTTTATCTGTATCTGAAGTTCATCATATTGGGTGGCGAAAGTGGTATATTCGTTTTCCATTTCCAGTTTTTCCACAGCGAAGAGTTCGCTCATTTCCTTATTCTCTTTTTTTGATGAAAAGCATAAAAAAAAACTCCGCCGATAATCACAACCAGCAGAATAATGACAATAATCAGTTTTTGCTCTTATCCATAGTGTTACATTGAATTTTGGACAAAAGTACAATAATTTATGTAGACTGCTCGAAAAAATATTATGGAAATTTTTTCTTTAATTCGGAATATCATTGTAACTTTGCGGTGCTTTTAAGAAGGCGATTTTATTATCAACTTTAAACAAAATATAGAGATTATGTCAAAAGTAACCGTAGTAGGCGCAGGTAACGTAGGTGCTACATGTGCAAATGTTCTTGCTTTTAACGAAGTAGCAGACGAAGTAGTAATGCTGGACGTTAAAGAAGGCGTATCAGAAGGTAAGGCAATGGATATGATGCAGACAGCTCAGTTGTTGGGCTTCGACACAAACATTGTAGGTTGCACTAACGATTATGAAAAACAGCTAACTCTGACGTTGTGGTTATCACCTCAGGTATTCCCCCGTAAGCCGGGTATGACCCGTGAAGAACTGATCGGTGTTAATGCAGGCATCGTTAAGTCAGTTGCTCAGAATATCTTAAAGTACTCTCCTAATGCTATCATCGTAGTTATCTCTAACCCGATGGATACTATGACTTATTTGTCATTGAAAGCTTTGGGCTTGCCTAAGAATAGAATCATCGGTATGGGTGGTGCTTTGGATAGCTCACGTTTCAAATATTTCTTGTCTCAAGCCTTGGGTTGCAACGCTAATGAAGTGGAAGGTATGGTTATCGGTGGTCACGGTGATACTACTATGATTCCTTTGACTCGTTTTGCTACTTACAAAGGTATGCCTGTTTCTAACTTCTTGTCTGAAGAAAAATTGCAGGAAGTTGCTGCTGCTACTATGGTAGGCGGTGCTACTCTGACTAAGTTGCTGGGTACTTCTGCATGGTATGCTCCGGGTGCAGCTGGTGCATTTGTTGTTGAATCTATCATCCACAACCAGGGTAAGATGGTTCCTTGTTCAGTTTATTTGGAAGGTGAATACGGTGAATCAGATATTTGCTGTGGTGTGCCTGTAATCTTGGGTAAGAACGGTATTGAAAAGATCGTTGAATTGCCTTTGAACGAAGAAGAAAAAGCTAAATTTGCTGCAAGTGCTGCTGCTGTTCGCAAGACTAACGCTGCTTTGCATGAAGTAGGTGCTCTTTAATAAGAACAAGCTATAATTTTATATAAAAAGCCGTTTTTTCAGTGAAATGAGAAAGCGGCTTTTAATTTGTACAGAATCCCTGAAAACGGCAGGAAGATTTTCTCCTCCATCAGTCCATCGGGTAAAGGGGTAACCGGGATAAAGGGTAGGAGCTGTTTCATCTATCCATTGGTTGAGAAGCCGGTAGATGGGAATGTCTTCCTTATTCATAAAAAGTACCTGTGTATTGGGCATTTTTAGACAACTGATTACCATCGTCATTTTTTCCGATAAAGGTTATTTTTGCATTATCATAGTAGTTGTGGATAAAGAAAAGAGTTGGCAGCTATACCTGCGAATAATCCTTTGGTCGTAATTAGATCTATGTTATAGACATAACAATTTTTCAATGTGCGCTCCATCCGAAGCTTTCCCGCATATTCCACCATTGTAACTCTCTGTTTCTTTATTATGTTGTTGGCAGAATAGCAGTTTGCTATCAAACCTTGGGTCTGGCTGGAACCTGCTATTCCACCGGCTGGTCCTGCTTTTATTTTTGAATTTTGCGTCATAAATGATTTGGGTGTTGGTAACATAGCAATTGGTGATTTCCCTGTTGAAGTTCCTGCTATGCCTCCTGTATTGGCTGATTGGTTCGTTTTGGTTGGATTGGCTGCAATTTGGCACTCCTTAACGCAACAATTTAGTATTTTGCCTTTATTGCGTCCGACTAAAATACTTGTACCTTCTGCTGTGCTCTTGCTTTTGATGTGATAGATACTTTGCTGGATTCTATATGGAGATTTTTAACTATGCCGGTGATATTGACGGCTCCGAATACACCTGTGGTGCCATTGCTGGAATTGATAGGTATATTGTAAAGGGTGTGATTTTGTCCGTCAAAGGTTTGGGAAAAGTAATAGTTTGTTTGGGCGTATCCTATTTGTTTTAACTCAGTACAATCCACATCTTTAAAATCAATGTCATTCAATAGATAATAAGTGGTTATTCCATTCATCGTTTCTCCGAAATCGTCCAATGTTTTTCCTTTGTATTGGGTAAATGTATTGCTATTGATAAGTTGACTGAATGCAATCCAATCTTCGGCAGTCATAATTCCCGGAGTTTTTTCAGATATTTTTAAGTGATAAGTATATTCTTTGTTACCGGTAAAAGACTTTGTTTCTAGTTGTGTTGTATATTTCTTTCCATTTGTTACCATATTTATGGCGATGACCATGTTTCCGACAGGAGGGACTATAAACGAATAATTTCCGGAAGGAGAAACTTGGGCAATAGTAGTCGTATGTGTTCCGTTATCCGCTAGAACTATTTCAGCGGATTTTGGGATAATAGAGGAAACAGCAGGACATGTTACCTCTATTTTCTGAAAATAGGTTTGTAAATTTCCCTCCAAATGCAGTGTCAGAAGAGAAAATAAATGTTTGAACTGTAAATGGATGGAATTTCCGGCCGGAAATTCATCCTTGACATACAGTATGTCTTCCAACGAATTGTTTTTATAAAGATTTTCTTGGACATAGTCCAAATCGGGATAGACAGGATATACTGCCGTAACATTTGTTTTTCCTGTTAGGTCACTCCAGCTAAATTCATTTTCTGCTTTCCATTGGTTGTCCATATAAGTCAGAATTCTGTTGTCTATCTGAAGACTGCCGGAAGCATTCAGCAGGATTTGATTGCCGGAGTTAAAAGTGGAAACAGGGGAGCTTTCTGTGAAAACTGCTTGGTATGTATTGCCTGTGAGTACTACCTCGATATCGGTCCCTGTATAAACAAGATTGTCGGTGCAGCTTTGCAAAGCCAGGACCGACAATCCTATTATTAATGAGTTATATTTCAACTGAATAATGTATTAATGAAAATTGCTTTATGGTTCAGGTATTGTGAATTCCCTGTCAGCAAAGAGTTCCATTAGGCCGGATATCTGTTTGAGTCGTAAAAGTTCGTCGGCATCCATGCCAATATTCTTTTTTATCCATTCGTCACTCATTCCGGCTTTGGTCAGTTCTGCCACGATATCTACCATCAGTTCAATGCTGTGAGTGCCGCGGGCGCGGTTGTGGCGGATAGTGCTTGCCATTCTGTTTGAAAGGTCTTTTTCTATAACGACCACGGGAAGTAAACCTTTTTCTCGTTCAAACACACGTTTTGAAGTTTTAAGCACACAATAACGATGATATCCGTCTACCAGTTCATATATATCTTCATCGGGAATATAATAACATACACAAGGCATAGTATAGCCATCTTCCCAAATGCTTAATTCCAGCAATTTCATTTCAGGAGCGGCTACGTGGTTTGGATTATAACTGTTGGCACGTACCTTTTCCACCGGTACTCTGTGCACGTGATACACAGGACTTTCGAATTCTTCTTTCATTTGATAATGTTTTTATATTTCTGCATCACTCTGTCTCTTCTTAACTTTTCTTTTTTAGTTAGGGCAAATCCCATATATTTACATACATGGTCATTTTTCAGAATGCAAATACACATACGTTTATAAGTGGGGATTTCTTTAAACTCTGCGATGTCTATATCGTCTAGATAATCCATTTGGACAGGAAGTTTGTCTGTCTTGTAGTTTGTTTTCTTTTGTACGTAGAATTTTATGCCCAAATCAGTTAATTTACGTATGGTTGATAAATCCAGGCATCCTCCCTTGTATTTCCAGAACTCCCGGCTTACTCTTAGTTTTTCCAAGTAAGACTGTTTGGTTTCTTCGGGTAACGTATCTAACAGGAAATACATATACTCTTTCCATGTGTAGCCTTCTGGTAATTTGATGTTTTGCCATCCCATGGCACGGGTTCCACCATAGATTCCGGTAAAGTTTACTCCGTTTACTCGGCCTAGCATTCTCCCCCAAGTATTGGGATCGATGGCTTTGTATAATTTCAAGGTTTCCTGTGCTGTGCTGAGGAACGGACTGGCTACATCGTTGTCTGTCCAAAGGTACTCCGGCTTTATAATAAAGTTCGTACATTTGGTTGAATGGCCATTTGAAAACGGGCGTATGCTGTCCATATATCTTCGGTAGTCCAGTCATAGATAGGGTAGGCATTGTATAAATCGTATCCTAGTCTGCGGGTCCACATCAGGTTGTGATAGCTGTTCAGGCGATTGTTACCGTGAATAGTTCTCCATCGGTCCAGGCTCTCTTGAGTTCGGATGCCGACCAGGCAGCAAGTGCGTACTGCATCATGCTTTTTATGGTACCACGATGCAAATGAAGTCTGAAAGTGTAGTCCCACATTTCCTCATTGTAGAATGGGAAATCTTCTTTCTTATAACAGTTTTTAGGCATAGGCCTTACCCAGTGGGCGTGCATACTTTCGTCCCAAGGGCGCCAATAGGTTTGAAACATAGAAGCACAAGTCACTACTTTGAAAGGAACACAGACATGGTAGATTTCCAATATATCCTGATTTTCTCTGAACGTCTGTTCCACATACTCTGTAGTCATTTGATACTGTGCTTCATAGTCTATGTGGTATACTCCGATTTTCCTGTCCAGATTATGCTCTCTGATATATTGAATACATAAGTTGAGCAAGACACCGCTATCTTTTCCTCCAGAAAAAGAAACATAGATATTATCAAATTCGTTGAATAAGAATTTGAGTCTCTTTTGAACGAGTTGATAAACATTTTCCCCTTTAGTTCTTTTATTATTCATTTTTGTTCGTGTTGTAAATCATTTTAATATAATTAGTCCAACGGTGTTCGGTTTGAAAACCACAGTTGGAAAAAATAGCTTCGTGTTTGGTTTGAACAATTGCATATAAATTGTTTTTAGGCTTTACTGCTCCCAACAATTCAACCAGCACTTCCTGATCATCGTTATGGACATAGTAGTTGTTAATGACATAACCGCCACTTTTCTGTTCTACAGGGACAAAACCGGTTACGTCATTATCTTCGACGGCAATGTACCATTGAAAACGTTCGGTCGTTTTGAAGGGATAATTGTTATTAGCCCTTAGGACTTTAGGATTCATAGCCAATGGTCCAATTAAATTAAATAATTGAGGTTCAAGGCCATCTAGTTGTAATATTTCCATAACTTAATTTTTTACATACGTTTACTTGAAGCTACAAATGTATAAAAAAGATTGGATATACCATAAAAAAACGCTGCCATACCTTCACAGGCGGGCAGCGCAAGCTACAATACAAAATACAAATACAACTAAACGAGATATTTTTATGCTAATAGAATGCCTTTAAACAATTCCTTGAGCCATCATGGCATGGGCTACTTTCATAAAGCCTGCAATATTTGCTCCTTTCACATAGTTGATATATCCATCAGGTTCAGTACCATATTTCACACATTGTTCATGAATACCATACATAATTTGATGTAACTTATCATCTACTTCTTGTGCACTCCAACTCATATGCATTGCATTTTGGCTCATTTCCAAACCTGAAGTAGCTACACCTCCGGCATTTACGGCTTTACCCGGTGCATACATTAGTTTATTTTCAATAAACGCATCAATTGCTTCCGGGGTACAACCCATATTAGAAATTTCTCCAATGCAAAGAACGGAATTTTTTTTATTAAATTACAAGCATCTTCGCCATTTAATTCGTTTTGAGTCGCACACGGAAGCGCAATATCTACTTTAACTTCCCACGGACGACGTCCGGCAACGAATGTTGAGTTAGGATATTTCTCTGCGTATGGAGCTACGATATCATTGCCTGACGCACGTAATTCCAACATGTAATCAATTTTATCACCACTTACACCGTCCGGATCATAGATATAGCCGTCGGGTCCGGAGATTGTGACTACTTTTGCACCTAATTCAGTTGCTTTAGTCACGGCCCCCCAAGCTACATTACCGAAACCGGAAACAGCTACCGTTTTGCCTTTAATATCAATTCCTTTTGCTTTCAGCATTTGGTTTACGAAGTAAAGACCACCAAAACCGGTTGCTTCAGGACGAATCAACGAACCTCCAAATTCCAAGCCTTTGCCAGTGAAGGTACCTGTAAATTCACGGGTTAACTTTTTATACATACCGAACATGTATCCTACTTCACGGCCACCTACACCGATGTCACCGGCAGGAACATCCATATCAGGACCTACGTGGCGCCACAATTCAAGCATGAATGCTTGGCAGAAACGCATGATCTCAGCATCGCTCTTACCACGTGGTGAGAAATCGGAACCACCTTTACCACCGCCCATAGGCAATGTGGTCAGTGCATTTTTGAATGTTTGCTCAAATCCTAAGAATTTCAAAATGGAGAGGTTTACAGAAGCATGAAAACGGATACCGCCTTTGTACGGGCCGATCGCATTATTGAATTGAACGCGGTAACCTAAGTTTACCTGTACTTTTCCTTTATCATCTACCCAAGGCACCTTAAATGTAAAGATACGGTCGGGCTCTACCAATCTCTCAATCAAGGACGCTTTCTCAAATTCCGGATGTTGATTGTATATATCCTCAATAGAAAGCAGGACTTCTTTTACAGCCTGCAAGTACTCTGATTCACCAGGGTGTTTTGCCTCCAGGGAGGTCATGATTTGATTAATATCCATAACTATTATGCATTTAAGGTTTTGACAAAATGAAAATCATTTCTGATGCAAAGGTATGTTTTTTGGTGAATTGGCAAAATATTTTTGGCTAAATTTTAGTTTGGTGGTGATAAAAAGTTAATCGTTGTGGTAAGACCTCTCTACCCAAAAGTTCTTTTTTTATTGCGAATAAGTTGCATAAAACAATATTATTGACGTATTTTGCTATTACATTATCCATGTAAATCAAATAACCATGCTCAGCAAGTTAAAATTAAATCAGTTGTATTTCAAGGATACTTCGTTTGTAAACCTCATGACCAAACGGATTTTTAATGTTCTTTTGGTAGCAAATCCGTATGATGCTTTTATGTTGGAGGATGACGGGCGTATAGATGAGAAGATATTTAATGAATATATGAACCTCAGTCTTCGCTATCCGCCACGTTTTACACAAGTTTCTACTGAGGAAGCTGCCTGGAAGCAATTGGAGAACACTACATTTGATCTGGTGATTTGTATGCCCGGATCTGATAACAGTGATACATTTGAGATTGCACGCAGCATAAAAGAACAATACCCTCATATTCCGCTGGTGGTACTGACCCCGTTCTCGCATGGTATTACGGCACGTATGGAGCATGAGGATCTGAGCATCTTTGAATATGTGTTCTGCTGGTTGGGGAATACGGACCTGTTAGTGTCTATCATCAAGCTGATAGAAGATAAGATGAATTTGGAACATGATATTAAAGAGGTGGGAGTGCAGATGATTTTATTGGTGGAAGATTCCATCCGGTTCTATTCTTCCGTGTTGCCTAACTTATATAAATTTGTGTTGAAGCAAAGTCAGGAATTTGCCACAGAGGCTTTGAATGCTCACCAGCGTACATTGCGTATGAGGGGACGTCCCAAAATTGTATTGGCACGTACTTACGAGGAGGCGATGGATTTATATAATAAATATCAGAATAATGTATTAGGTGTGATTACGGATGCACGTTACCCGCGTGGTGGTGTGGTGGATCCAATGGCAGGTATTAAGTTGCTGGCGGAGGTACGTTCCAGGGATCCGTTTGTTCCTCTTATTTTACAGTCGGCCGAGGTAGACAACAAGGTGTATGCTTCCCGGTATGGTGCTAGCTTTGTGGATAAGAATTCCAAGAAGATGAATATAGACTTGCGTGAAATTGTGTCTGATGATTTTGGTTTCGGGGATTTCATTTTCCGTAATCCCGATACATTGGAAGAAGTGGCCCGTGTTCATAATTTGAAGGAATTACAGAATGTTATTTTTGCTATTCCTAAAGAATCTCTCCTTTACCATATCAGTCGTAATCACGTATCCCGCTGGCTGTATTCTCGTGCCATGTTTCCACCTGCCGAGTTCTTAAAGCAGATAACTTGGGAGTCTTTGCAGGATATTGATGCTCATCGCCGTATAATCTTTGAGGCTATTGTGAAGTACCGTAAGATGAAGAATCAAGGTGTGGTGGCTGTGTTCCAACGTGATCGTTTTGACCGTTATTCTAATTTTGCCCGTATCGGTGAGGGGTCATTGGGGGGAAAAGGACGTGGTCTGGCTTTTATTGACAATATGGTAAAGCGCCACGTGGAATTTGATGAGTTTGAAAATGCGACGGTGGTCATTCCTAAAACGGTGGTGCTTTGTACGGATATCTTTGATGAATTCATGGATACCAATAGCCTATATCAAGTAGCATTGAGTGATGCGGATGATGACACGATATTGAAAGCTTTTCTTCGTGCCAAGTTGCCCGACCGTCTGGTGGAAGATTTCTTTGCTTTCTTTGATGTGGTGAAATCGCCTATAGCCATCCGTTCTTCCAGTTTGCTGGAAGATTCTCATTATCAGCCTTTTGCTGGGATATATTCTACTTATATGATTCCTTATTTAGATGATAAATATGAGATGCTCCGTATGTTGAGCGATGCCATAAAAGGGGTGTATGCTTCTGTTTTCTTCAGAGACAGCAAGGCGTATATGCAGGCAACCAGCAATGTGATAGACCAAGAGAAGATGGCTGTTATTTTACAACAGGTGGTCGGCACACAGTATGGTGACCGTTTCTATCCTTCTATTTCGGGGGTGGCACGTTCGCTCAACTATTACCCCATAGGAGATGAAAAAGCCGAAGAGGGAACTGTAAGTCTTGCTTTGGGGTTGGGTAAATATATTGTAGACGGAGGTCTGACTCTGAGGGTGTGTCCTTATCATCCTAACCAAGTGTTGCAGACCAGTGAGATGGAAATTGCTCTTCGTGAAACGCAGACTCAGTTTTATGCGCTTGATTTGAAGAATACGGGGCATAACTTTTCTTTGGATGACGGCTTTAATTTGTTGAAGCTTCCGGTGAAAGAAGCTGATAATGATGGAGCCTTAACTTTCATTGCTTCCACGTATGATCCGTATGATATGATTATCCGTGACGGAATTTATCCGGGAGGCCGGAAGGTGATAACATTTGCCAATGTGTTGCAACACGATGTATTTCCTTTGCCCCGTATTTTGCAGTTGGTACAGGAATACGGGCAAAGTGAGATGAGGCGTCCTGTTGAGATAGAGTTTGCTGTGACATTGAACCAGCAAAAGAAGAATGGTACTTTCTATTTATTGCAGATTCGTCCGATGGTCGATGTGAAAGCCAATCTTGAGGAGGATTTGAACCTTATTAAGGATGAGGATGTTCTTTTAAAGAGTAATAATTCACTGGGGCATGGCATTATGGAGGACATTCAGGATGTGATTTATGTGAAGACAGATGGTTATACTGCTTCCAATAATCCGACCATTGCTTATGAAATAGAAAAGATGAACCGTAAATTCTTGGATGAAGGGAAACATTATATATTGGTAGGTCCGGGACGCTGGGGAAGCAGCGATTCGTGGCTGGGCATTCCTGTGAAGTGGCCCCATATTTCGGCTGCACGTGTCATTGTGGAGGCGGGGCTGACTAATTATCGTGTGGACCCTAGTCAGGGAACTCACTTCTTTCAGAATCTGACTTCTTTCGGAGTCGGTTATTTCACAATTAATGCCTATATGAAGGATGGTATCTATAACCAAGAGGTACTGGATACCCGGCCGGCTATTGAAGAAACCAGGTTCATTCGTCATGTGCGGTTTGATAAACCATTGATAGTGAAGATGGATGGAAAGAAGAAGCTGGGGGTAGTGATGTTGCCGGAATAATGTTCTAAATTACGTAAAATGTGTCCTAAATTTCGATAAAAATAGTTATACGCTTAACTTTTTATTATATTTGCACGATTTTTCGAGTATAAATTAAATTAACTAAACAATGAAAAAGAATCTTTTTTATTATTTGTTCGCAGTGATTTGTTCTGTGACATTGTTCACATCGTGTAGTGATGATGATGATGAAAAAATGGTAAATCCTGTGCCTCAGACAACCTTTACTGGTGAAAATGGTTTGCAACTTACATACAATGGTGCGCCGATGCCGGGTAAGAAAGTTACTTTTACTCCCGATGCAACCAATGCTCAGAAGGCAACTCTACGTTTGGAAGGGGAATTTGACTTAAATGGCATCTTGGGGAAAGCAAAGAGTGCTGCAGCTCGTGAAGATGTATCGATGCCTACTGCTCCCGGTGTGTTACCAGGAAGTCCGGTGGTTACCTTGCCGGTTGATTTGACTATCAATGGTGATAAATGTTCTTTTGCCGGTACATCAGAAACAGATTATTGTACTTTCTCTTATAAAGGTGAGGTTTCAGCCGGAGCTATGGAGCTGGCTTTGAGTGAAGTGAAATTGAAGAATGCGAAACAGGCTGGAATGACTTGGAAATTGAAACCGTATGATAAAGAAGATCCTAACGAAACAGATCCAATTTATTTAGTATGGGAAGCGGAAAAGAAAGTATTCGATTTTCAGCCGATTGAGTCTGTTTTGAAGCTTGCGTTACGTATGGAATTGATTGCTGCCGGAGCGGACCATAAAGTTTCTGCTACAGAGATGTTGGGAACTGTTTTGCAGGATGTTACTTTCATGGAAGACGGTAATATTGTGGCTACTTATAAAGATGCTGCTAATGGTGGTACAGAATGGACGAAGTCTCCTGTAAACTTGGCTCAATACGTAGTAGAGAATGACAATCAGATAAAGGTGTTCCTGAATCCTGCCGCTATCATCGCTGCTGTCAATAATGCAGGGAGAGCTGTTGATGTTCAGACAGTTATCCAGCAGACCATTCAAATGTTGTATCCTATGTTAGTGAATGGTGTGCCTGTAGCTTTTGAGCAAACAGAGGATGCTTTAAGCGTATATCTGAATACAGAATTACTGTTGCCTTTGTTGAAAACACTGGTTGTTCCTTTGTTGTCAGACGAAGAAGTGGTTGCTATGCTGGTGGAATTGATGAAAAAAGACCCTGATTTCAGTGAAATAGCTGATTTAGCTGAGCCAATGTTGAAAGCTTTTCCTGAGATTATAGAATCTACTACTAAAGTGGAGATTGGTTTGAACTTTGTTAAGTAAAGAAGGAAAGCTGAAATTATTTGTATAGTAGTAAGGCGAAGAGAGCTACCTCTCTTCGCCTTTTTTCATAGTTACTTTTATTTTTGTATTTCACCTTTGATTACCTGAGCAAAGTTTTTTATTTTCTACTACAACTAGGATCACCTGTAAAAATATGAGAAGGGTAATGGAACATTGTTTTTCTCATATCAGAAAATGGATTTTTGTACGTATATCTGCATAGAATTATATAGACGTATGTGAAATCTTATATGTTTCAAATAAAATTCTACACCAAAGATAAGGACGTTTTTTAAAAAGATCAAGAGCTTTTAAAAAAAGACAAAGAGCTTTTTTAAAAACGTCTTGATCTTTTTTACTACTACTGGGAATTTGTAAGCTGTCATTCTGTGGAAGTACAAAGCCTTTATACGTATTATTGCGAGGAAAAATCCTGGAAATATCTACTTTGTATTAAGCCGAAACAACTTATGAAAAAGAATATATAGCTGAAAACAAGTAGATTACGATAATATCTGTTTCGGAACGTAATGAGGGCATGAGAGTATAAGTGAGAGCATATATTATTAGCATTTATGTATAAGTCATTTATAATTAACATATTATACATGTAGTGAGAGCATGAGGGTATAAACGTCCCCAACTTTCTAGAGAAAAAACTAATATGTCAAGAACACTTCTAAAAGTTGCCGGAGAACAAAATGATCCTTTAAGAGTAAAAGTCTTTCCTCATGATTGTAGATAAACCACTACTCCCCCTTATCCTACTTCAATTTTCCGATAAACAATACATTTCTGAAGTAGGATAAAGGGGGAGTAGAACAACAAATAGTCAGTGGTGGAAAACTTTTGGATTAGAACGCATACCCGAATCCTACATTCAGATAGATGGCATACATATCAAAAGTAACGGTCTTGAAATCTTTGTTGAATATATCGTTCAGGCCCCAATTCAAGTCGGCATGTACTTTCAGGTGCTTGAACGCTTTCCAATCCACACCTGCTTGAACTCCCCATTGGAACTTGCGTAGATCACCGGAGAAGTCGTAAGTAGCAATGGCTCCGTTGGTGAAATTTATTTTGTCTCCGGTGGGGTTGGTTTCACGCAAATAGCCTTCATATACATGGCCACTGAAATCTCCATCCATCAGATAAGAAAAGTACGGGCCGAGTTTCAGCGTGGTGCGTGGACTCAGTTTGTAGGCTGCTAGTACGGGGATGGTGATGTAAGAGTTCTGTACTTTGGTGCGTACTCCTCCGGTCCAGTTTCCTTTTAGTCGGTTTCCGTCATAGCCTATGATTTCCATATTGTAATTCTTTACCGTTGCTTTGGTGCGCATGCCTTTATTCTCCAAACGCAGTCCAGTGATGATTCCCCATTTTTTTTTCGTATCCAGCCACTTGGTCATGTTTCCCTCGATAGTGATAGATAGGGTTGGGTTATATCCGTCTATGCTGCGTATTTCTTCGGGGAAAGGCAGTGGGGCGGTACCTCCTAGGTTGACTCCCGCTTTGATTTCGTACTCCCAACCATGCAATGCTGCATTGATGATTGTTTTGTTTCTGTTTGTCTGTGCATACAGTCCGAGGCTTGCCAAAGCCAGTATCAAGGTTAATGTATATTTTTTCATATCTGTTTTTATCTAAGTGGTTGTTTGCATACCAGTTTCAGGTCGTCAATAAGCAGGGTGCTACCCGGTGCGCCTTGAAATACATCACCGTCCTTGCTTGCCGATAGGACAATGCTGACGTTGTATCCTCCGTTTGCCAATTTTTGGGGATCTATTGTTTTTCCATAATGCTCATAGTCGAAGTCCAGTTCAAAGCGGGTCCATTCGCTTGTTTCATGCGTGTCGGTTATGACAGCAGCGGCTACCATGTTTTCATGTTCATAATTGTTCTTTGCGATATGGCCATCCAGCATCTGCACGTCTTTGGTCTTTTCGTAAAACAAGGCATAGATATTGAAAACGTCTTTTCGGTTGGTAGATTCTCCGTTCTCATAGAATTCTGGTCCTGCTTTGTATTTGTAGTAGCCGACCAATTTAATGGGTTCATAATAGAAGGTTGTTCCGAATTTGGTTGCCGACAACGCATCGCTCATGGCGGAGCCTATGTCGAAACTGCCAATGAACAGGTTACCTGCTGCAATGGGCATACCTACCAAAGTGCCTAAACTTCCTGTTTTGCGAGTAATCAGTTGCAAGCAGTTGCCTGTGCGGCCGTTTGGACTGATGCTGGTAGGGAAGTCGTTCGGAGTGTAACCGCTTCCGGTTAAGGCAAATCCCTGATTACCACTGGACCATGTTAGTGTGGAGTAGCCAGAGGCTGCTTCGTATAGCACATAATATTCATTTTTATTGTAAGGTACGGTTTTTACGTTTTCAAAGTTAAAAACCGTCGGGATGCTTTTGGTTTCTGGATAATGGATATTGATGGCGTAGGTGCGGTGCCAATTCTTGTCCTCGGATGTTACGGTATAGCGCACTGGGTTGGTGAAATTCTGTGTACTTCCGTTGGCCGGTTCGATAGATGCTCCTTCAGTCAGCTCGAAAGTGGGAGCTAGTCGGGTCAGGTCGGTACCGTTGTTTACTTCTATGTAAATAGGGTAAGCGTTCAGGCTTTTGTCGTAAGGACGGTTATAGTCAATGTCTGTACCTGTCAGCATCTCGGCAGGGAGGATGCAGTTCAAGATGTCCGCTTCCGCATTGGGGGCTTCGTCCTTGATACAGGAGGTGCAAAGGAGCAGTCCTGTTACTGTGCAGGTGAATAAGTTTTTCAGCTTCATGAATTTGTAATTTAATAGTTGTTCTTATACATAACAGATTGCAAAGGTACTGATTTTCCGTGAAAGTGTTTGCATTCAAAATAGAAAGGTACGGAAAATTGTCTTTCCCGTACCTTGAACTGCAAATATACTTAATAATAAAGGAATGGTTTTTATTAAACAATACCTTGTGCCATCATCGCTTTGGCTACCTTCATGAATCCCGCAACGTTAGCACCTTTCACATAGTTTACATAACCATCGGCTTCAGTACCGTATTGTACACAAGCCTCATGAATATTTTTCATGATACTTTTCAATTTTTCGTCTACTTCTTCTTGACTCCAGCCCAGTTTGATAGAATTTTGAGTCATTTCCAATCCAGATACAGATACGCCGCCTGCATTGGCTGCTTTGCCTGGGGCATACAGGATTTTGGCTTCTTGGAATACGCGGATAGCTTCAGGGGTAGAAGGCATGTTTGCACCTTCGCTGACAGCTATGACACCATTGGCAACCAATTGTTTGGCTTCATCACCGTTCAATTCGTTCTGAGTGGCAGAGGGTAATGCGATATCACCTTTCTCACCCCAAGGACGAGCACCTGCTACATATTTGCAGCCATATTTTTCTGCATATTCACGGATACGTCCACGGTATAAATTTTTCAGTTCCATGATGAAATCCAATTTTTCACGGTCTATTCCATCCGGATCATAGATGTAACCATCTGAATCGGACATGGTAACTACTTTACCACCCAGCTCGATTACTTTTTCTACCGTGTATTGAGCTACGTTACCTGAACCTGAAACCAAACAAGTTTTTCCCTTCAGGTCTGTGCCTTTGGTTTTCAACATTTCCATCAAGAAATAGATGTTACCATATCCGGTTGCTTCAGGGCGAATCAGAGAACCACCGAATTCGCGGCCCTTACCGGTCAGTACACCGGAGAATTCATGAGAGAGTTTCTTGTACATGCCGAACATGAAACCTACTTCACGGCCACCTACACCGATATCACCTGCAGGTACGTCAGTCTCAGGACCGATATGGCGCCATAATTCCAACATGAATGCCTGGCAGAAACGCATTACTTCGGCGTTTGATTTGCCACGCGGAGAGAAGTCGGAACCTCCTTTGCCACCACCCATCGGAAGAGTAGTTAGTGAATTTTTGAATGTCTGCTCGAAGGCAAGGAATTTCAAAATTCCCAAGTTTACAGAAGAGTGAAAACGGATACCACCTTTGTAAGGACCAATGGCATTATTATGTTGTACGCGGTAACCCATATTTGTCTGGATGTTACCTTTGTCATCCATCCACGTTACACGGAATTGATACACACGATCAGGAATACACAAACGTTCAATCAGGTTCACCTTGTCAAATTCGGGATGTTTGTTGTATTCTTCTTCGATTGTACTTAGTACTTCCTCTACCGCTTGATGATATTCAGGCTCATTGGGGAATCTTCTTTTCAAATCTTCTAATACCTTAGCTGCATTCATAATCTACTTCTTTTTATAATTGTTAATTAATTCTTCTTGTTTTTTTGATGGTGCAAAAATATAGATAAGAATTGAAATATGCAACAAATTATAAAGAAAATGCGTGTAAAAATATCAATATGTACAAAATGTAAGCTAAAAAGCGGATAAAAGATTATTTTCCTCTTTCCTTGAGATATTTTAATAGTGGAATAAAGACTAAAGCTCCCGAAATGATAATGGATAGTATTAAAGGCCCGTCAATATGTTCGCTCCCTGTTAGAATAATATAGCAAATGGCAATCCATAAAAGGGCTAAGGTTACGATTTGTGGGAGGGAAAGCGGTTTTCTTCTCATAGTATTGTTTTAATGAATTGAATATATTTCACCACAAATAGCCTTGATTTACACAGATAGAATTTGCTGGTACTAACAACCATGATTAATAATCTGTGTAAATCTATGCAATCTGTGGTGAAAGTTATTTATTTTTCTTTCTTTTTCTTGTCAACGATGGCATCAATAACCGCAACCGCAGTGATGTTTACAATATCGCGTACAGAAGCTTCACAATCAGTGAAATGAATAGGTTTGTTCAATCCCATTTGTATCGGGCCGATTACCTCGGTTTCACTCATAGACTGAATGAGCTGGTAGGTAGCATTGGCAGAACTTAGGTTCGGGAATACTAACGTGTTTACTTCTTTACCTTTCAAACGTGTGAAGGGATATTTCTCATCACGTAATTTAGTGTTCAGTGCAAAATTGACTTGCATTTCACCATCTATAGCCAGTTCCGGATATTTTTTCTGCATATAGTCCACCGCATCATGTACTTTAGCCGGGCTTCCTTCTGTATCTGAACCGAAGTTGGAGTAAGACAGCATGGCCATTGTCGGAGTGTGATTAAAGAACTCTACCGTTTTCTTCGACAATTTAGCGATGTCAATCAGTGTGTCGGTGTCCGGGTGACGGTTAATCAGGGTATCGGCTACAAAATAAGTACCTTTCTTTGAATTCAAGATATGCATTGTACCGAAATGTTTGTATTCCGGTTGGATACCGATAACTTCTTTCGCTACCTTGATTGTGTTGGAATATTTGGTATATAGACCGGTGATGAATGCATCGGCCTCTCCGGTTTCAACCATCATCATACCAAAATAGTTGCGCTCGAACATTTTGTCGTTGGATTCCTGAAGGTTGGCTCCTTGGCGTGCGCGTTTTTCCGAAAGGATGCGGGCATAACGCTCACGACGTTCAGCTTCACGGTCATGACGGAGGTTGATGATTTCAATTCCTTCCAAGCTCAGATCCAGTTCTTTTGCCAGTTTTTCAATGCGTTCGTCATTACCTAATAGGATAGGATGACAGATTCCTTCGGCTTTGGCTTCTACAGCAGCTTTTAACATGGTAGGATGGATACCTTCGGCAAATACCACCCGCTGTGGGTCGCGACGGGCTGTTTCGTAAAGTTGACGGGTCAATTTGCTTTCTTGTCCCATCAATTCGCGCAGCCGGGTCTTGTAGGCTTCCCAGTCGGTGATGTTTTTGCGTGCCACTCCTGATTCCATTGCTGCTTTTGCCACAGCCATGGAAACTTCGGTAATCAAACGAGGGTCAACCGGTTTCGGAATGAAATAATCAGGACCGAAAGTAAAATTATTCACATGATAGGCTTCGTTCACTACGTCGGGAACAGGTTGTTTTGCCAAATCGGCGATAGCATGCACGGCAGCCAGCTTCATTTCTTCATTGATAGCTTTGGCCTGAGTATCCAGAGCTCCGCGGAAAATATAAGGGAAACCGATTACATTATTGATCTGGTTAGGATAGTCTGAACGTCCGGTAGACATCAGTACATCGGGGCGGGATGCCATGGCGTCTTCGTAAGAGATTTCCGGAGTCGGATTGGCTAATGCGAATACGATAGGATGATCTGCCATACTGCGGACCATATCCTGAGTCAGCACATTACCTTTTGATAGTCCTAAAAATACGTCTGCACCTTTAATGGCTTCTTCCAGTGTATGTACATCGCGACGGTCAGTAGCAAAAAATTTCTTACTTTCTGTCAAGTTAGGACGGTCACTGGTTATCACGCCTTTGCTGTCTAGCATTAAAATGTTTTCTTTCCGTGCTCCTAATGCTACATACAGTTTTGTACAGGAAGTGGCGGAGGCTCCGGCACCGTTTACTACGATTCTTACATTTTCAATTTTCTTTCCGGCAACTTCCAATGCATTTAATAAGCCGGCGGATGAAATGATGGCTGTACCGTGTTGGTCGTCATGCATTACTGGAATATCCAGTTCTTCTTTCAGCCGGTTTTCTATCTCGAAACATTCGGGAGCCTTGATGTCTTCCAGGTTGATACCTCCGAAAGTGGGAGCGATGGCTTTTACTGCCTGAATAAATTTTTCGGGGTCTTTCTCATTCACTTCAATGTCAAAAACATCAATACCTGCATAGATTTTGAAAAGTAATCCTTTACCTTCCATGACAGGTTTTCCGCTCAATGCACCTATGTCGCCTAGTCCTAGAACGGCTGTACCATTGGAAATAACGGCTACTAAGTTGCCTTTCGCAGTATAGTCGTATGCAGTTTGCGGGTCTTTCTCTATTTCCAGACAAGGCTCAGCTACTCCGGGAGAGTAAGCCAGTGACAGGTCTGTTTGTGTGCTGTACGGTTTTGTCGGTACAACTTCAATTTTTCCGGGCTTGCCTTGCGAGTGGTATAGCAAAGCAGCTTCTTTGGTAATCTTGACCATAATCTTTTTCCTTATAATTAGATATCGTTTTAAATTGGTGGCAAAAATATAAATAAAATTATAATTTGAAGCCTAAATACTGTAAAATGATGTCGAATTGATGATTTTTTAAGTGTTGATTTTGACCAATGTGAAAATCAGATTTCATTCTTTCGTATTTTGCTGGACAAAGATAGTGATAAAGTGAGATATTGAGCAAATCGTAGAAGAATGATTAAGAATTGATGTTTTAGGTAGTCTTGTCACTTATGATAAGTGCTAGTTGAAATCGTTTGAAAGCCAAGCTGAACTGGAGGTGTGTTACTATTCTGTTATCGGATTTGAATTGTGGTAACGGCGCGGGAAAAGATGGTGGAACGAAGTGAAAACGACACTCATACAAACATTTTCGATAAACTCTAAAAAGTTTTGCAGAAAGTTTGATCACCGTAATCTGCAGTGGTTTACATATAGTAGGACAGTTTTACCCGAAGTCATTTTGTAACTAAAAATCCCAAGAGAGTAATAATTTTCTTAGATAAGTTGTATAAAGTGAAAAAAATGTCTAATAGGTTTAATTGATTTGTAATACTAAATATTTTGTGCATTTCTTAACTTGACATATCTTTGTGCAACTTTTCAATTATTAACTACTACAAAATCTGTTTACGGATTATGACTGAAAATCTAAATAACGATGAAGAAAGTAGGTTGATAGAGCGCTTGATTTTAGGAGAAGAAAAAGCATTTTGTAAACTTTATGTGCAATACAAACCTAGGTTGTTCAAGTTTGCTATCGCCTTACTTAAATCACAAAACGTGGCAGAAGATATCTGTCAGGACATATTTTTCAATATTTGGGAAAACCGTTATTTCTTAAAATGCGGTACGTCTTTTTCATCTTTTTTATTTAGCATGGCTCGTAATCGCATTATCAATTATTTACGAGATGAATCGTGCCACAAACGTATTTTGGAAAGTCTTTACGAGCAAGCGATAGACTTTGATAATTCTACTAAAAATACGATATTAGCCAATGATTTGGGAGAACACATGAAACACGCTGTCAAATTATTAAGCAATCGCCAGCGTGAAGTGTTTGAACTGAGCAGACATCATATGCTTACTAATAAAGAGATTGCGGAGCAACTCAACATCTCTATATCTACAGTACAGGACCACCTTTCTGCCTCCTTAAAAATTATACGCACTTACTTTAAAAAGGAAGGTTTGCTGCATACTAGCCAAATAATTTTTTTCCAAATTCTATTTCAATTTTAAAATAATGTTAATGTACTCCTAGCCTTCGATGGGTTAAGTGTACTACATATACTAATCAATGCATATGAGTAAGAATAATATTTTTAAAGAAAATTTTCAACGGTATATTGATGGCTTCTATTCTAAAAACGAACTGGAGTCCATATTGAAACAAATAAAAAATTACTGTACCGATGAAGATATTGATCAATTAACAGAACAACTTTGGAGCAATTTGGGAGATGAAACTTTAGCCAATCGCTTTGAAAAAGCAACTTGTGAAAAAGAAGCATGGAAATTATTGGCTAAATCCAAACGTGTCAAACGTATGGAGAAAGTCAGACGCTTTATCTATTATAGCCTTTCTACAGCTGCATTGGTTTTCTTAATGATAAAAGGTTTTGGCTATTACGAAGAAAGAGTAGAAAAGCGAACTCCTATCATTACAGTAACTACAGACTATGGTGAACATAAAACTATTATTTTACCTGATAACACTGAACTAGCTATAAACTCGTGCACTACGGTGAAGTATCCTGAGCAATTTGTGGGGAATAACCGAATTGTAGAACTAACTGGAGAAGGTTGTTTTAAAGTAACTCATAATCCGGAAAAGCCTTTCATCGTAAAAATGGAAAATATGTCGATAACCGTGCTAGGTACTATTTTTAATGTGAAATCACACCCTTATGATCAAACTGATTTGGTAGAAGTTAAAGAAGGTAAAGTACAAGTGGATTTGCCTGAAGCCATGATGAGAATCAGTTCTGGCGAACATGTGATCATCAACAAAATTTCAGATTCGTATAGTAAAGAAAAAGATATTATGGAAAAATTTGCTATTTGGCGTACAGGAGGAATCCGATTCAACTCTACCCCTATTCAAGATGTGGCTAAAGAACTGGAACGTATCTACCATTGCAAAGTGATTTTCAGCGGAAATAAGCCTTATGATAACTTGATTACAGGCATACATGAAAGAGCTACACTGAAAGATGTACTTAACTCTATAGAATACGTCACTGGCATACGATATAAATATCAAAATAATACGGTTATTTTATATAATAATTAAAATGTGTTAACGTGTTCGCATAATAGAAATAGTTGCGTGTATTCTTTATAAAGACACTAAAATATTAACCTTATGAATAAATGCCTATGAAACCTCCTACTTAAAAAAAGGAGTTGTTAGGTAAAAACAACTCCTCCATGTTTGTCTTAAACAGTTGTTCATATAATTGCGAGTTACCATGAACAACTTAACCATTTTGTTCACCAAATAATCTATTTAAAACAAACGTACGAATTTATGAATAATCTTTTAATTACAAAAGAGAATAAGAAGACTAAAAGATTTATTTTAGTTTTTTTGCTATTTACAATCTATTTTTTTAATGGATCACTCATCTTAGCTCAAAATGAACGAATTAGCGTAAATGTTAAAAATGAATCTGTTGAGGTAGTTTTAAAAAAAATAACAAAACAGACAGGGGTCAATTTTTTCTATGATCAAAAGAAAATTAGCCAATCTTCACGCGTTAATTTAAATGTAAGCAACCAAACCATAGAAACTGTATTAAAGAGTTTGTCTATACAAACTGGGTTGTATTTCAATAGGAATAAGAATACTATTAACGTAGGTTTTGACACAAAAGAAAAAGGCTTAAAAATATTGAAAGGTAAAGTAGTAGATCAAAATGGTGAAGCCGTGATTGGTGCCAGCATTCAAGTAAAAGGTACTACTGCCGGAGTCATTACCGATATTAACGGTAACTATGAACTGACTAATGTTCCGATTAATGCTCAAATAGCTATTTCATATATTGGTTATCAGACCATTATTCTGAATGCAAATTCAAAAAAATTAGCACTTGTTACTTTACGAGAGGATACTGAACTTTTGGATGAAGTGGTAGTAGTAGGATATGGTACTATGAAGAAAAAGGACTTATTGGGTGCAACTTCCATGGTTAGTGGTGACCAACTAGCTACTAATTCAAGTATCTCTGTAGGTGGTGCTTTGCAAGGTAAGATGTCTGGTATCAATATTTTAAGTAGCTCTGGTTTTCCTGGTGCAGAAACATCTATCAGTATTCGTGGTGTTGGAACTTTTATTTTTAAGTAATGGTTTTCCTGATGCGTATTCGTGGTGTTGGAACTTTTGGTAATGGTGATGCAAGTCCGTTGGTAGTTATTGATGGAATTCCCGTAGACCAAGGTTTTGAAACATTGAATCCTTCCGATATTGAAAGCGTAAACGTTCTAAAAGATGCTTCATCTGCAGCTATTTATGGTTCACGTGCAGCAAATGGTGTTATTTTGATTACTACTAAGAAAGGTGCAGAAGGCAAAGCTAAAGTATCTTTGAACGCTACATGGGGTATCCAAAAACCTTCACACATGATGGATTTGCTGTCAGCAGAAGAGTTTGTCTCAGCTATTCTTGAAATGAGAGACAATAAGAAAGCTATTGATGGAGGTAATCCAACTACAAAATATGATGGTTTAAATCCAGCCGACTTTGGAGTAGGAACAAATTGGGGGGATCACATCTACAGTTCTGCACCAACTCTGAACATCAATGCAAATATTAGCGGTGGTACGGATAAACTTCATTATTATTTGTCTGCTGAATATTTAAATCAAGAAGGTATTGCATTGAACACAGGCTACCAGAAAGCAGGCTTCCGTTCAAACATTGAAGCGCAAGTAAGTAAAATGTTCAAGATTGGCAATAACGCCAACATGACATATCGCTATACAGAAGGTAGTGGTGGAACTCGTTTTTCTGATGTTATCTTTAATGCTCCAATTATTCCAGCCTATGACGAAGACGGTTCTTATGGGGAGCCTGACACCCAACTGACTGGTTCAAAGAATGCCATAGCTGAAGTAGGGTGGAATACTCCGAATAACCACAATTATCGTTTGATGGACAACTTATTTATGGAATTCCAAATTACTGATTGGTTGAAATTCCGTTTTAATGGTGGTATCGATATTGTTTACAATGAATATAAATCATTCTTGCCTAAGTTCAATGATGGCGGTCAAACAAATACACGTAATAGCTATACTGAAACACGTTCCAAAAATTTTATGTGGATGACAGACTATTTGCTTTACTTTGATAAGACATTTGGCAAACATGCTATTCATGCTATGGGAGGTTTCTCTCAACAACTATTCACAAAAGATGATTTGAGTGGAACTGCTAAAGATTTCGTTTCTGAAGTTGATAACATGCATGTTATTAATGGTGGTACCAATGCTCGTGAACGTGGTTTGAGTGGTGGTAAATCTGAATTAGCTTTGGCTTCTTATTTCGGCCGCATCAACTATGATTACGCTGGTCGCTATTTATTCTCATTCAACTTACGTGCCGATGGTTCATCTCGTTTTAGAAAAGACAAGCGCTGGGGGGTATTTCCTTCATTCTCTGGAGCATGGAGAATCTCTGAGGAAAAGTTCTTTAATGTAAAGCCTGTCAGTAACTTGAAATTGAGAGCGTCTTGGGGACAATTAGGTAATCAATCTATTGGCTCATGGTATCCTACCATTGCTTCTGTGAGTAAAGAAAATGTTGTATTTGGTACTGCTGCTGACAACCAAATTCTATATGCTGGCTATACACAGTCTAAACTTGGTAACAAGTCATTGGAGTGGGAAACTACTACAGTAACTAACATTGGCGTAGATTTAGGTTTCTTCAACAATAGTTTGAGTTTTAGCGCAGACTACTTTGTGAAAAACACCAGTGGTATTCTCCGTTCTATGGTTCTTCCTCTTTCTGTTGGTTTAGGTGCTCCTAATATGAATTATGCAGAAGTACAAAACAGAGGTTTGGACCTAGAAATTAGTTATAAAGGTAATATACGTGACTTGCACTATTCAGTAGGAGCTAATGTATCTTTCTTGCACAATGAAATCAAAAAGTTAAGCAGTGGTATTAATGAGGAAGTCATCGATATCGGTTGTTATGGTGGTGTAACTATTAACCGCATAGGCGAACCTATTAGTGCTTTGTATGGCTATAAAACAGATGGGGTCATCACTACTTCTGAAGAAGCTAAAAAATATAAAGATATGGGACAAGGTAATGCTAAAGTTGGCCGTTTAAAATATAAAGACTTAGATGGAAATGGCGTTATTGATGGAAAGGATAGAACAATATTGGGAAGTTTTATTCCTAAAGCTACCGCTGGTATGACTCTTTCTGCTGACTGGAAAGGTTTTGACTTAAATATGGTATTTTCAGGTGTATTTGGTCGTAAGCAACATTCACCTATGAGTTTTCAAAATCGTATGCCTAATCGCAATATGAGTAGACATTGGTATGACAATCGCTGGACATTAGGTTCTGATCCTGCTGGAAAATATCCCGCTTTAATTCAAGGTGAAAATTATGAGGAAATGACAGATTTGATGGTAGCTAATTCTTCATTTGTGAAAATGAAATCATTGACATTAGGTTATACCTTCAATCTAAAACCAACACGTATTAGAGTATTCTTATCCGGTGAAAACCTATTCACAATAAAAGACAAGACTTTTGATGGATTTGATCCTGAAAATGGGAACTCTGTAGGTCACTATACTAACTGGGGTGATGATTTCCCAACACCTAGAATTCTTTTAATTGGTACAAATTTAACATTTTAACACAAGATACATATGATACGTAAATATTTATTATATGCTTTTGCATTTACATCATTAATTTTCACTAGCTGTATGGATAGCTTTTTGGATCGTAATCCTTATGGTGCTATTGATGAAACAACTTTTTATACAGAAGCAGAACATGCGAATCTTGGTGCGATGGCCTGCTATGCGAAACTGCAATGCTTGAATGGACACTGGGCATTTGCACAATTGGAACTAGGTATGACTGGTGACTTCTCATCAGCGGGGTTCAAGGATGCTCAACCATTCTATGGTGCTACTTTTAACCCTAATGAAAGCAGTATTGTGCAGGGGGTGTGGAAACGCTGTTATGAAGGTATTGCTGTATGCAACATCAACATTGATGGTATCTCAAAAATGGGTGATCAGATAATTTCAGCTGAAAAGCGTAATATGTATTTGGCTGAAACCAGATTTATCCGTGCATTTTGGTATCTCCGTTTGGTTCAATTTTATGGCGATGTACCTTTAAGAAGTGCATCCGTGAATGATCCTACTAATTCTTCAGAAGTACAGTTAGCTGCCACATCAAAAGAAGAAATATTCAAGAGTCTTATCATTCCTGACTTAGAATTTGCCACCGAAAATTTGCCTGACAAATGGGATGAAGCATATACACATCGCGCAACAAAAGGTACAGCTTTTGCCTACTTGTCTGAAGCCTATCTGATCATGAAGGATTATGAAAATGCTTTGAAAGCAGGGTTGGAAGTAGAAAAATTCGATTATGAACTATTGGATGATCCAGGTCGAGTTTTTCACATTGAAGAAGAGAATTCAAAAGAAATCATTTTTTCGGTAGGTATTGCTGAAGGCATCGACAAATATAGAAGAGAATTATACTTCGGTTCTAAAGAAGATTTAGGTGGTGATTTGGGGCATCTGATGCGTGGCGATACTTATTCAGCAGACTATTTCTATCCTTCTAAAGAATTTGTGGATTTTTTCCAAGTGATTGATGGAAAATCTATCAAAGACAACTCTCCTTATTTCGATGCTTCTCAAGCATGGAAAAATAGAGATCCTCGCTTTGATGGAACCTTCTTTACAATAATGGATGAGGTTGTTACTACTACTGGTAAAAAAATGAACTGGAGAGATGAATGGTTGGTAAACACTCCTACTGGTTATGATATTCAAAAACGCGGAGTATGGTATGGTGAAGAAAGCTGGACACAACGTGTGGATGTACATCTGATGCGCTTGCCTAGAGTGTATTTGCACATTGCTGAAGCATATGCTTTACAAGCTAATCCTGATTTTGAGAAATGTAGTGAATATGTAGAAAAAGTACGTTCTAGAGCACGTCGTTTTGCATTGGCACATCCAAACAAATACATTCCTGAGGGATTGGATGAATCTAAGGTTCTTCCTCCGTTTGTCATTGATTCCAAAGAAAGCGCCATGGAAGCTATTAACTATGAATCAAGAGTTGAATTCTTTACAGAGGATGTTATCCGTTATTTTGATTTGAAACGTTGGGGTACTTTGGCTGAAGAATGGTCACGAGTAGGTGATTTTATTTGGGAAGACAAGTTGTATAACCTGCCTTATCCTGCTGCCGAATTAAGCGCTAACCCAAATCTGAAACAAAACCATATAGGATGGGGTAACTGATTTTAATAAATCAATATTTATTATAAAATATCATCCGTTCATTATTCTACTATTGATCTAATATGGAATATGAACGGATGGTTTCCATAAAACGATATTTACCATGAAAAAACTATCTTTTTTTCTACTTTGCTTTTTGCTATTTATATCATCATATTCTCAAAATAAGCCGACGCTTTCTGACAAAAATTCATTTTCAATGATTCTTTTACCAGATCCACAAAGTTATACTAAATTTGATACCAATCAGCCAATTTTTGAACTGATGACAGCTTGGGTGGCCAGCGTAAAAAAAAACTTAGCTGTCAAAGCTGTACTTTGCACCGGAGATTTGGTAGAACAAAATGAATGCTTGGTTCCAGATAACGTGAATGGTAATCAGACTAGCGAAGAACAATGGAAAGCCGCCTCTAGAGCTTTTGAAAGATTGGACCATAGACTTCCTTACATCATTTGCGGTGGAAATCACGATTATGGTTATAAGCGAGCCGAAAACCGATTGTGCAATATCTCAAAGTATTTTCCTGTAACTCGCAATCTTCTTTGGAAAGACTGCTTGGTTAGTGTATGTAACAATGCTTTTGGGGTTCCTACATTAGAAAATGCTGCTTATGAATTTACTAACAAGAACTGGGGAAATATACTGGTAATAGTATTGGAATTTGCTCCTCGTGATGAAGTACTGGAATGGGCTAAATCTTTGGCAATAAGTGAACGTTTTGAAAATCATAAGGTATTTGTCCTTACTCACTCTTATTTGCGTTGGGATGGATCTATTATCGAAAAAGAGTCTTATGGTGTATCACCTGCCAATTATGGAAAAGTTATTTGGGAAAAACTTCTTTATCCTTGCAAAAACATTCGTATGCTCATATGTGGTCATTATTGCTCTACAAAGGGGTTTGTATATAATGTAGGTCAACGTTGTGACAAGAATATAGCTGGGAAAAACGTATTCCAGATGATGTTCAATGCCCAAACAGAAGGTGGAGGTTGGCATGGTAATGGGGGGGATGGCTGGCTTAGAATTATGGAATTTATGCCTGACGGAAAAACAATCAAAATCAAAACATTCTCACCTTTCTTTGCTATTTCCCCCCACAACAGAAAAATATGCATGGCGTACTGAAGAATTTGACCAATTTGATATTGTATTAGATTAAAAAGTAATGAAGAAATTAATAATAACATGTTTATGTGCCCTGATAGGCTTGTGTGTTCATTCACAAACCCAATATATTAATCCTTTTATAGGCACTCAAGGAATGGGACATACATTCCCAGGAGCTTGTGTGCCTCATGGTGGGGTGCAACTCAGTCCGGAAACAGATACTATTCCTCATAGTGTAGACGGAGTTTATCAAAAAGAGGTCTATAAATATTGTGCTGGTTATCAATATGATGATACAACAATTGTAGGATTTAGTCATACTCATTTTAGTGGTACTGGTCATTCTGATTTGGGAGATATTCTATTGATGCCTACTACTGGTAAAATACAATTGAATCCAGGAACTAAAAGTAATCCGACTTTAGGTTATCGCTCAACATTCAGACATGAAAATGAAACAGCTTCTCCAGGTTATTATTCCGTATTACTTGATGAGTATCAAGTTAAAGCAGAGCTGACTACCACAGAACGAGTGGGAGTACATCGCTATACTTATCCTAAAGGAGAAGGAAACCTGATTTTGGACTTAAATCATGGAATCTATAATTATGATGGTAAAACGTTATGGTCAGGAATTTGTGTAGAATCGGATACACTTGTTACGGGATTCAGAATGACAAATGGATGGGCTAGAATGAACTTAATTTATTTTGCCATTTCGTTTTCACATCCCATTCTCCGCTATGAAAGCAAAGATACTAGCAAACGGAGTTTGTACGGAGGTTTTTGGAGAAAATTTGATGTTCAACACAACTTTCCTGAAATGGAAGGACGTGAGCTGAAAGCTGGATTTGTATTTGATTTATCAGACGGACGTTCTTTGGAAATTAAAGTAGCCATTTCAGCCGTAGACAAAGAAGGAGCCCTGCTCAATTTGAAAAAGGAAACTCAAGGAAAGAATTTCGATAAAGTTTTAGCTGAAGCTAAAAGTAAATGGAACAAAGCTGTATCTTCTATTTCTGTAAATGGAACAGAAGAAGTTAAGGAGCTGTTTTATACGTCACTTTATCGTACTTTGATACATCCTTCTGTATATATGGATGTGGATGGACGCTATCGAGGCATTGATCACAGTATTCATAATGCTGAGCATTTTACTAATTATACCATTTTTTCATTGTGGGATACTTTCCGTGCATTACATCCACTCATCAACTTAATAGATGCTAATAAGAGCAAAGACATGATGGAATCTATTATGGCGCATCAAGGTCAAAGTATACATAAGGCTCTGCCTGTATGGTCACATATGGGAAATGAAAATTGGTGTATGATTGGTTATCATGGCGTATCATTGTTATCTGATGCTTTTGCCAAAGGTATTCCAATGGATGGTAAAAAGGCGCTTGAAGCTATGGTACAAAGTTCTAACTTAACATACTATGACGGTTTAGGAAGCTATATTGAAAAAGGATATGTTCCTTTAAATGAAAATGTTAGTTCTGCTTCCATCAGTTTGGAATACTCTTACGATGACTGGACTATTTACCGCATGGCGCTCATGGCTGGCAATGCTGAATTAGCCAATCAATATAAACAGAGAGCTTATAATTACCAAAAATCTTTCTTGAACGGCTACGCACGTCCTCGATATAAAGATGGTCGATGGAAAGAAGACTTTAATATCTATGAGACTCATGGTCAGGGTTTTATTGAAGGAAACTCACTTAATTATTCTTTTTTTGTTCCTCATGATGTAAAAGGTATGATCAATTTGATGGGGGGAGATAAAGCTTTCATACGTCGCCTAGATAATCTCTTTGGCAGCTCATTAGACCCTTCGTACTATGCTCATACAGAAGATGTGACAAAAGAAGGTATTCTTGGTGGTTACATTCATGGTAATGAGCCGAGTCACCATATTCCGTATCTGTATATGTGGACTTCTCAACCATGGAAGACTTCTGAAAACATTTATAAAATCATTGATAAGATGTATAATACACGCATCGATGGTTTATGTGGTAACGATGATTGCGGTCAAATGTCCGCTTGGTATATATTTACAGCCCTAGGTTTTTATCCTGTATGTCCAGGTTCTGATGAATATATCTTCGGACTACCTCAGATTCAACAGGCTGAAATATCCTTGAAAGCAGGTAAAAAATTAAAAATCCAGGTATGTAATCAATCAGAAGAAAACAAGTATATACAAGCTATCTATTGGAATGGAGAAAGATATACTAAGCGATTTATTTCTCATCACACACTAATTGAAGGAGGCAACTTGATTTATGAAATGGGCAACAAGCCTGCCGAAACTTGTTTTGACAAGTATTCACTGCCCTATTCATTGAGCTCTGAAGATAATCACAGGATTATCCCAGCTGTACAAGAACAGCAGGTTTATGCGAGTAACTTGAATCTGAGTAGTGGCTATCACATTGTGCTACAGGATAATAGACTAGAGAATGAAAGGTTGTGGTTAAAAAAGTATTTGCAAAATGATTTTCAATTGATTGAAAATAGTCAAGGCAAAACTATTCGTTTAATTCTTCAGTCATCTTCTGAACAAAAAGAAGATGAGTATCAAATAGACATTCAAGATGAAGTAAAAATTATATCTCCTTCTGCCCGGGGCATTTTTTATGGTATTCAAACACTTCGCCAGCTAATGATAACCACAGCTGGACAATGTAGTTTGCCTCAACTCGCCATTAAAGACCGTCCTTACTACCCTTGGAGAGCTTATATGTTGGACGAATCTCGAGTATTCCAAGGAAAGGAGGCTGTAAAAAGTATTTTGGATGAAATGGCGCGTCTTAAAATGAACATTTTCCATTGGCATTTAACCGATGATCAAGGTTGGAGAATTGAAATCAAAAAATATCCTAAATTATGCCAAATCGGCGCCCGGCGAGATTCTACCCAATTGAATGGATGGAAAGGAAATTCATTTGATGGAAAAGTACACGAAGGTTATTATACTCAAAAAGAAATCAAAGAAATCATAGAGTATGCTCAATCGCTACACATTCAGATTATTCCTGAAATAGAAATGCCTGGTCACTCTAGTGCGGTGATTGCTGCTTATCCTGAATTTGGAACAACCAAAAAACAAATTAAGGTTCCTTGTAGCTTTGGAGTTCAGTACGAGGTATTGGATGTTTCTTCCCAAAAAGTAATTCAATTCTTGCATGATGTATTGGATGAAGTTATTGCTTTATTTCCTTCACCCATCATACATATTGGTGGAGATGAAGTAAAATACGACCAATGGAATGCCTCTGTAGCTATCAGCAATTACATCAAGAAATTAGGTGTTGCTAATCCAGCCGAACTTCAAATTGAGTTTACCAATGCCATATCAGAATGGTTGAAAGGTAGAAACAAACACATGATGGGCTGGAATGATATTATGGGAAATAAAATCCATGAGTACAACTCAGCAGAAGACGCTATTGCCTTAAAATCAAAATTGGCTGAAGGAACGATTGTACAATTTTGGAAAGGTGATTTGGATTTGATTGAGGAAACTGCCCAAAAAGGATACGATATTGTCAATTCATATCACTATGGTACCTACTTAGACTACGACAAGAGTAGAATTCCTTTGGCAAAATCATACGCGTTCAATCCTATTCCTGCTGGAATGGATAAGTCATTACAATATAAAATTTTAGGATTAGGATGTCAAATGTGGGGTGAACAGATTCTAACAGTAGAAAGTATGAATAGGATGACCTTCCCTAGAATTGCAGCTTATGCAGAAATTGGTTGGGTATCACCAGCTAGAAAAAACTACATGGAATTCCTTCCAGCATTAATGAGACTGGTAAAATTCAATAAACACTATGAAACAGGTGAAAGATAGATATTTTTATAAAATATGGGCTCTGTATATATTTTTATTTTCCTTTGGCATTCATTTGAATGCCAAAGGAAGGTATCTCCCAGAATGGAAGGAGTATGTGGTTATGCAAGCAGATATGTCATCGACCATCACTCAGGTAGAAACTTTACAGTCCTATTTGGAACAAGGTATTGAAGCTGTTATGGTGAAAGACGATGCAATACTACGTAAACAAGCTACGGAAAAAGGGATGGTAATTCTTAGCCAAAAAACGTTGGAAATTTATCAACAACGACAAAAAGTAAAGGGAGCAGATGTTATTATATTTGCACGACTAAAATCGGATACTTACATCCGCTATGCACTAGAAGAAAATTGCTTTCTAGAACGTTTGGACTGTAATATTTATGGTTCTTCTAGATGGTTGAACAAATATTTAGAGGGCACCTTGGAAATAACTACCCAATTAGTCGCTGCCAATAAATTACGAATTGATATTAGAAATTTGGCAGATATTCCGTTGATCTTGAAACCGATTCCACAAACTTCTATTTGCCTCAATGAATTAGAACCAATAGAATTACAGGGGTCGGCAAGAAAGGTCATTTTTGCTAGTCTCAGTGACATGACACTGTCTTCTTATGATTTAAACGTGGAAGTAGTTAACTTGTTTTCAACTGAAACAAATATGTCTTATGTATATAATATTCCTGTAAAAGGAATGTTGTTTAGCAAAAGTGAAAGCGGTGTTTTAAATTGCGCAATTATTCCACAGCCTAAAACTATACGCTCGAACACTCACTCTAAATTTGTAATTAATGAACAAACTTGCATTCAAGTGGCAACCAATAAAGCAAAGACTGAAATACATTTTTTGACAGATCGACTGAAACAAGCAGCTTCGTTAACACCCGAAATAAAACAATTCCTAGTTCCAAAGAATAATATCATTGTTTTTAAAGAACTTCCTAAAAACACTTTAGGGAAAGAGGGGTATCGTTTGCAAGTAACCGAGGATAGTATTGAAATAGAAGCTAATGAAAAAAATGGATTTTTTTATGCTATCCAAACGTTACTACAACTTCTTCCGCCTGAAATTTACTCATCAACAACTGCTATTGAAAGAAGTTGGGAAGTGCCTGCAGTTTTCATAGAAGATACACCTAGATTTGCCTATCGAGGAATGCATTTAGACGTGTCGCGTCATTTCTATCCAGTAAGCTTCGTCAAAAAATACATTGATTTGCTAGCAATGCAGAAAATGAATTACTTTCATTGGCATCTGACCGATGATCAAGGTTGGCGCATCGAAATTAAGAGATATCCTTTTCTGACGGAAAAAGGAGCATGGAGAGATTCTACAGCCATTAATCATCCTTCATCATTTAGTCAACCTGTTTTTGAAAAGAAAAGATATGGAGGTTATTACACGCAAGAACAGATACGGGAAGTGGTGGCTTATGCTGCTGAACATCATGTCACAATTGTTCCTGAAATCGATATTCCTGGACATATGTTGGCGGCTCTAACCGCATATCCGTCTTTGGGATGTATCCAAAAAGGCTATCAAGTAGGTACACAATGGGGAATTTATAGCGATGTGCTGTGTGCAGGAAATGCTGCTTGTTATACCTTTTTAAAAGATGTCATGCAAGAAGTTATAGAATTATTTCCAGGCCCCTATATTCATATAGGGGGAGACGAATGCCCCAATGAACGGTGGAAATCTTGTGAAAAATGTCAGTCGTGGATGCGCAAAAATCATATCTCTGATGAATATGCCTTGCAAAGTTATGTAATTGAATATGTGGGCAAATACCTCAAAAAGCATCATAAGCGGCTGATTGGTTGGGATGAAATTCTGGAAGGGGGTATTGGAAGAGAAGCTGTTATTATGTCATGGAGAGGGGTTAAAGGTGGCATTACAGCCGCAAAAGCAGGAAATCTAGTCATTATGGCTCCCAATACCCACATGTATTTAAACCATTATCAGTCGAACATGCTATTTGAGCCTTTAGCTCATGGTAGAGTAGCCTCTTTAGAATGGGTTTATTCTTTCAATCCGATTCCTGATGTTTTAACGCCAGAAGAAGCTAAAAAGGTATTAGGTATACAAGGCAATGTTTGGACTGAATATCTCCCTACTTATCAATTGGTAGAATATATGGCATATCCTCGTGCTAGTGCAGTAGCTGAAATTGGTTGGTCTCAACCAGAAAATAGAAACTGGAAAGATTACCTAAAACGTCTCCAAATTCAGTTTGAGCGATGGAGATATTATCAAGTTAATTGTGCACTTCACTATAAATTACCATGATGTTGTTCTGAAGGTGGCAGGAAAACATGGAGAGGAAGAAGGGAGGAATATAGAATGGGCAACGGTCATGGGAGAAACATGAAGGGCGGCACAACAATAAGTAGAAAGCATCGCTTTTCTATGATTGTGATAGAAGTTCTGTAATTGTCATTATTATGTGTGGATTACGGGCAGGTATTCTCTGACTGAATATTGTGGAAAACGGACTTGTTAGCCGTTGCCCAGTGCGGTAATAGTAAACAGATCAGCTTGAAAGGAGAAAGAATAACTACAATCGAAAATTGTCACAAGTACAGATGCATATTTTCGTAGCGTATCTTATAGTGACGTTTTGAGTTACCAAAGAAAACAAGAACGGAAGTGTTTAGACAATCTTTACTGTTTAATACAGATAATAAAAAGAATAATCCACGACAATAGAGGTTCACTTGCTACTTTGTGGGTTATTCTTTGTTTGTGTCTTTTTTGAATTTGGTTTGCGTACGGCAAGTCAGAAGTGATTATTTATAAAACTTTGTATGGATTTGGATTTGTTTGGAGCTATGAAGTAAACCGCAGTAGAGCAAAGCGCTTTAAAGGTTGTCAAATTGTTACCAGAAATATCTATCTATAAAATTAAATTTTGTGTATCAAGCAAATACAGTTTTTAAATTCTTTCGTATTTTGCTGGACAAAGATAGCGAAAAAATAGTTTCATTCATGTCCGTATCATGTATGAGTTGTAATATGGTTTGCTTGTTTAGATCTGGAAACAGATTGAATATATATGGAATATATTTTACATAATTAATATCCTTCTATATGCGCACGTTATTTATAGTTAAAGCTAATGGGCTAAGCGAACAAATGCCGGAAAAATGACTAATTTTGCGGCAGTAAAAACTAATTGGGTTTAAAAAGTTTTCTATAAACATCTGTTAATTCGACAAATAAGTAAAGTTCAATAATATTAGTTATGAAAATGACAGTAAATAGTATGAAATGTATTTCATGGAGCCGCCTCGCGATATTTACGGCGGCAATGACCATTTTAAGCAGTTGTGGAGGCGGTCAGAGCGGTATGAAGTTGGGTGATGACGAATTTACCGTCGTGGCTGTACAGTCTACAGCCAGCCAGCAGTCTACTTCTTATCCCGCAACTATCAAAGGTGTTCAGGATATTGAGGTGCGTCCTCAGGTTTCCGGCTTTATCGTAAAGCTTTGTGTGGACGAAGGTGCAACGGTAAAGAAAGGCCAGGCGCTCTTTCAGATCGATCCTACACAGTATGCGGCTGCCGAACGTCAGGCAAAAGCTGCTGTAGAGATGGCAAAATCGAATGTCAATACGCTATCTTTGAACGAACAACAGAAGAAAAATTTGTATGATAAGAAAATTATCAGCGATTTTGAGTATCAAAGCGCAGTAGACCAATTGCTTTCTGCAAAAGCCAGTTTGGCACAGGCTGAGGCTCAGTTGACCAGCGCTCGTCAGAATTTGGGCTTCTGTACAGTGACCAGCCCTTCAGATGGAGTGGTGGGTACATTCCCGTATCGTATTGGTAGTTTGGTGAGCCCTTCGGTAACACAACCGTTGACTACCGTGAGTGAAATCGGTGAAATGTATGTGTATTTCTCTATGACTGAAAAGCAGTTGTTGGGTTTGACAAGAGCCGGTGGCACACTGAAAGAACAACTGGAGAAGATGCCGGCTGTAAAATTGGAATTGGCTGACGGTACAATGTATACTGAAGAAGGTAAGATTGACGCTGTAAGTGGTGTTATTGACCAGACTACCGGTTCGGTAAGTATGCGTGCCGTTTTCCCGAACAAACAGCTTGTATTGCGTAGTGGTGGTATGGCTAATGTAATTTTCCCTTATACTATGGAGGATATTATTTTGATTCCTCAGTCGGCTACACAGGAAATTCAGGATAAAAAGTTTGTTTATGTGCTTCAGTCGGATAATACATTGAAGCATACTGAGATCAAAGTGTCGAATTTGAGTGACGGTAAGAATTATATTGTTACCAGTGGTTTGAAGCCCGGCGATAAAATTGTAGTTGAAGGTGTACAGACGTTGAAGGACGGACAGACAATTACTCCGATTACTCCGGAACAGAAAGAGGCGAAATATCAACAACACCTGAAAGACCAGAAGGAAGGGAATATTGCCACGGCCTTTAAATAATCAGTATAAAATAAACAGATTAACTTCGTTTATATAAATAAGGTATATAGAGAATGAAACTAGATAGATTTATTAACCGTCCGGTGCTATCAACGGTAATCTCCGTCTTGATAGTTATTCTGGGTATCATCGGACTTGCTACATTGCCGGTTACGCAATATCCGGATATTGCACCTCCTACGGTGCAGGTACGTGCCACCTATACCGGTGCGAACTCCACAGCTGTATTGAATTCGGTCATCGCGCCGTTGGAAGACCAGATAAACGGTGTGGAGAACATGATGTATATCCAGTCATCAGCATCCAATAACGGTGCTGCCGATATTAACGTTTACTTTAATCAGGGAACAGATCCGGATATGGCGGCTGTTAATGTGCAGAACCGTGTTTCTATGGCACAAGGATTGCTGCCTGCTGAAGTAACCAAGGTGGGTGTGACTACTCAGAAACGCCAGAACTCCATGTTGATGGTCTTTTCATTGTATGATGAAACCGACTCGTATAATATTGAGTTCATTGAAAACTATGCTAATATTAACTTGATTCCTGAAATCAAGCGTGTAAAGGGGGTAGGTGATGCTAATGTGTTGGGACAGGATTATTCTATGCGTATCTGGTTGAAACCGGATGTGATGGCGCAGTACAAACTGGTTCCTACTGATGTTTCGGCAGCATTGGCCGAACAGAATATTGAGGCGGCTCCGGGACAGTTCGGTGAACGTGGTAATCAGACTTTCCAATACACGATCCGTTATAAAGGACGTTTGCAGCAAACGACTGAATTTGAAGATATTGTTATCAAGGCCTTGCCGGATGGTAATGTACTTCGTTTGGGAGATGTGGCCGATATAGAATTAGGTCGTCTGGCTTATACATTCAATAATATGGTAAATGGTCACAAGGCTGTATCTTGTATCGTCTATCAGATGGCAGGTTCTAATGCTACCGAAACTATTTCCGATTTGGAGAAAGTGCTTGCAAAGGCACAGGAATCACTGCCGACAGGTTTGAATATCAATATCGCCCAAAATGCCAATGACTTCTTGTTCGCTTCTATCCATGAAGTAATCAAGACGTTGATAGAGGCATTTATCTTGGTGTTTATTGTGGTATATATCTTCTTGCAGGATATGCGTTCAACGCTGATTCCGGCTATTGCCATTCCGGTGGCGTTGGTGGCTACTTTCTTTGTACTGAAACTGATTGGCTTCAGTGTGAACCTGCTGACTCTTTCGGCGATGGTGCTTGCCATTGCGATTGTGGTCGATGATGCCATTGTCGTCGTCGAGGGGGTTCATGCCAAGTTGGATCAGGGATACAAGTCTTCCCGTGAGGCTTCTATTGATGCCATGAGTGAACTGGGTGGAGCTATCGTTTCTATTACGTTAGTCATGATGTCTGTGTTTATTCCGGTAAGTTTCATGGGAGGTACTGCCGGTACATTCTACCGTCAGTTTGGTATCACCATGGCGATCTCTATCGGTTTTTCAGCTTTGAATGCATTGACTTTGTCACCGGCACTGTGCGCAATTTTCTTGAAACCGCATGATGAGGGACATGGAGCAAAGAAGATGACCCGTGTAGAACGTTTCCATACAGCCTTTAATGCGGCTTATGATTCTATATTGAAGAAGTACAAGAAGCATGTAGTATTCTTTATCCATAAGAAATGGTTGTCATTCGGGCTGGTTGCCGCTTCTATCATTTTGTTGGTATTCTTTATGAAGGTTACTCCGACGGGTATGGTTCCCAATGAAGATACCGGTACCATTATGGGTGCGGTGACACTGCCTCCCGGTACTTCACAGGAACGTGCAATGGAAATCTTAAACCGTGTAGACAGCTTGGTGGCTGCCGAACCGGCTGTAGATTCCCGTACGGTGATTTCCGGTTTCGGCTTTATTGGTGGTCAGGGACCTTCTTACGGTTCTATCATTATTAAGCTGAAAGATTGGGAAGAACGCTCCATGATGCAGAATTCGGATATTGTGGTAGGTACGTTGTTTATGCGTGCGCAGAAGATCATCAAGGATGCGCAGGTATTGTTCTTTGCTCCTCCTATGATTCCGGGTTATTCGGCATCCAGTGATATCGAGTTGAATATGCAGGATAAGACCGGTGGAGACTTGAATCATTTTTATGATGTAGTTTTGGACTATATGGATGCGTTGAAGGCACGCCCTGAAATTAATTCGGCCCAGACTACCTTCAATCCGAGTTTCCCCCAATATATGTTGGATATTGATGCTGCTGCTTGTAAGAAGGCAGGAATCAGTCCTAGTGATATTCTGACTACCATGCAGGGATATTTCGGTGGTTTGTATGCTTCTAACTTCAACCGTTTCGGTAAGATGTATCGTGTTATGATTCAGGCGGAACCCGAAGCGACCAAGAATCTGGAATCCTTGAATAGTATCAAGATACGTAATGGGAATGAGATGGCTCCTATTTCCCAGTTCGTTTCTGTCAAGAAAGTATATGGACCGGATGTTATCGGCCGTTTCAACCTTTATACGTCTATCAAAGTGATGGTGGCTCCTGCCAGTGGCTATACTTCCGGACAGGCTTTGCAGGCTATTGCGGAAGTTGCTAAAGAGAATTTGCCTACCGGTTACGGTTATGAGTTGGGAGGTATGGCTCGTGAAGAGGCATCTACCAGTGGCAGTTCCACAGGTATCATCTTCATTCTGTGTTTTGTATTCGTTTATTTGTTGCTGAGTGCACAGTATGAAAGTTACATTCTGCCGTTGTCCGTATTGCTTTCAGTACCGTTCGGTCTGTTGGGTAGCTTCCTGTTTGTAAACGGATTTGCAGCATTGGGAAATATTCCGGCTTTGAAGATGATTTTAGGAACCATGTCAAATGATATTTATATGCAGATTGCATTGATCATGTTGATGGGATTGTTGGCGAAGAATGCCATTCTGATTGTAGAGTTTGCTTTGGATCGCCGTAAGCAGGGAATGAGTATTTCCTGGGCTGCGGTTTTGGGTGCGGCAGCCCGTTTGCGACCGATCTTAATGACCTCATTGGCCATGATTGTAGGTTTGATTCCGTTGATGTTGGCTATGGGAGTTGGTGCTCATGGTAACCGTACTTTGGGAGCTTCGGCTATTGGTGGTATGTTGATTGGTATGATCTTCCAGATCTTTATCGTACCCGTATTGTTTGTGGTATTCCAATGGTTACAAGAGAAATTCAAACCGATTGAATGGGAAAGTGTGGACAATACAGAGGTTGAACCCGAAATTGAACAATACACCCGTAAATGAACAGAAGAACAATGAAAAAGATAATAGGATTATGTTGCGCGACGTTTTTATTAAGCGGTTGCCACATCTATAAATCATACGATCGTCCCGAGTCGATAGATGCCACTGGCATCTATCGTGACCCGGTTGCCGCCAACGATACATTGGCTGCTAACGATACAACCAATATGGGTAACTTGTCATGGAAGGAAATTTTCCGTGATCCGAAATTGCAGATGCTGATTGAAGAGGGATTGGCAAACAATGTAGATATGCAGGCTGCTATCCTGCGTGTAAAGGAGGCCAAGGCGTTATTGACATCAGCTCGTTTGTCTTATCTCCCTTCTTTGGCCCTTGCTCCACAAGGTTCGTTGACTAGTGTGGACAAAAGTACTCCTGTTAAGAACTATACTTTACCTGCTTCTGCAAGCTGGGAAGTTGATTTGTTCGGCAAATTGCTGAATGCCCATCGTGGCCAGAAAGCTTCTTATTTGCAAAGTAAGGCCTATCAGCAGGCAGTGCGTTCACAGTTGATTGGTGGTATAGCCAATGCTTATTATTCTTTATTGATGCTAGACCGTCAAGTCAGTGTGACCGAACAGAATGTGGCGTTAATGAAAGAAACAGTGCGCACTATGGAAGCTATGAAGGAAGCCGGTATGACTACCGAAGCTGCTGTGGCACAGAGTAAAGGGGCTTATCACCAGACGGAGGCTTCATTGGCTGACTTGAAACGCCAGGTGCGTGAAACTGAGAATTCTATCTCCGTATTGTTGGCAAAGGCTCCTCAGAACATAGACCGTGGAACATTGGAGGAACAAGTGATGCCGGCAGATTTGGCGGTGGGAGTTCCTTTACAGTTGCTTGAGAACCGGCCCGATGTAAAAGCGGCAGAATTGGCATTAGCCGACGCTTATTATACTACCAATCAGGCGCGTTCCGCTTTTTATCCCAGTGTTAATATTACAGGTACTCTGGGATGGACTAATGGTTCCAATGGTACAGTGATTTCTAATCCTGCCGTTATGCTTTGGAATGCTATCGGCTCATTGACGCAACCCATTTTCCAGCGTGGAAAATTGATTGCCAACTTGAAAGTATCGAAAGCGGAAGAACAGATTGCCAAGATGAATTATCAGCAGACTATTCTGGAAGCTGGTAAGGAAGTAAGTGATGCTTTGTTCCTGTATGATACGGCAGACAAAAAGTTGAGCGAGCACCAGGCACAGGTTTCTGAAATGCAAAAAGCGGTGGAGATGAACAATGATTTGTTTCAGGCGGGAAAGGCCACTTATCTGGAAATCATTACTGCACAACAGTCATTGCTGAGTGCCCAGTTGAACGAAGTATCCGATACTTTCCAGCGTATGCAGGCTGTTATCAATCTGTACAGCGCATTGGGCGGTGGACGTGAATAATTAACCTTAAAAATAATATGAATATGATTAGTCCGTTAGCTTATGTAGACCCGTCTGCAAAAATCGGGAAAAACGTAACTATTCACCCGTTTGCCTACATTGATAAGAATGTGGAGATAGGTGATGATAATGTAATTATGCCCAACGCCAGCATTATGAGCGGCGCACGCATCGGTAACGGAAATACCATTTATAACGGAGCTGTAATTGCTGCTACTCCGCAAGATTTTAAATATACGGGTGATGATACCATCGCCCGTATAGGTAATAATAATACCATCCGTGAGAATGCGGTAATTATTCGTGCCACTTTCGCCGGAGATGAGACTGTGGTAGGAAGCGGTAACTTTATTATGCAGGGAGCACGTATCTCACATGATGTGACCATCGGTAATAACTGTATTATTGGTAACGGTTCGCAGGTGTCAGGTTGTTGTGTAGTCGAGGATTATGCTATTCTTACTTCCAATGTACTGATGCAGGGAAAGACTCGTTTGGGGACTTATGCCGCCGTACAGGGCGGGTGTCGTTTTACCAAGGATATTCCTCCTTATTGTGTGGCAGCCCATGAGCCTACGGCTTTTTACAGCATCAATACCACCGTGTTGCAACATGAAGGTTTTTCGGAAACGGTTATTAAACATATAGCGCATGCTTTCCGTATATTGTATAAAGTGAATACATCTACAGAGGATGCATTGCGTCGTATTGAAGAACAGGTTCCGTCTAGTCCTGAAATTGTACATCTGATAGAGTTTGTCAGAAGTTCTAAGTTGGGTATTATAAAATAAATGTATCTTTGTCTCCCTTTATGTTAAGAATGAATAGCGTCAGGAAAAAAAGAATGGATAAAACGGTAGTGAAGGAACACATTGTTTTGGCAGCAGCGAAATCATTTGCCCAGAAAGGTGTCAAAACAGTGAGAATGGATGATATTGCTGCCGGATTATCTATATCTAAACGTACGCTTTATGAATTGTTTCATGACAAAGAGGATTTATTACTTGATGTCATGAAGTTACATCGGGAGGAGATGCAGGAATATATGACTCAAGTGGCTTCCAAAGCAGAGAATGTTTTGGAAGTCCTCTTGAAGTTTTTTCAAAGAAGTGCCCAGGATTTTCAGAATACAAACAGGAAATTCTTTGAGGATATTGAGAAATATCCCAAGGTAATGCGTTACATTGACGAAAGCCGGAAGGAGAATTTGGATTCGGCTATGGAATTTTATCGCAAAGGAGTGGAACAAGGCATTTTTAGAAATGATGTAAATTATAATATTGTACGCGCTATGGTATGTGAGCAGATGGATTTGTTGTTGCATTCGGAAATATGCAAGTCCTATTCGCTTGGTGAAATTTATGAAACAGTTGTATTTATGCATATGCGTGGCATTTCCACTGAAAAGGGGTTGAAGATTGTGGATAATTTTTTATTGAATTTAAAAGGAAACGAACATAATAAGTATGGTTAGAAATTAAATAAGTCACTAAATAAAGAATAATAGTTAATGAAATTTTATTGCAAACCTACGTTAACCTTGTTTTTGCTGCTTTATGTAGCAATACAAAGTGCACAAGCACAAGACACATTGAGGATTACCTTACAGGACGCAGTCCGGATAGCATTGAGCGACAATCCCACCATTAAAGTCGCCGGTCAGGAAATCCTGTTAAAGAAAGAAGCCCGCCGGGAAGCTTATGCCGGTCTTTTCCCAGAAGCCAGTTTGGTGGGCAGTTATTCACGAGCCATAAAAAAGCAGTCATTCGCCATGATGGGAGAGGTGATTGAAGTCGGTACAGATAATACTTATAGTGGTGGTCTGTCTGTTAGTCTGCCTGTCTTTGCTCCGGCTCTTTACAAAAGTATCAGTTTGACAAGTACAGATGTGAACCTGGCGGTAGAGAAATCACGTGCTTCACGTCTGGATATGGTAATCAAGTGACCAAGGCATTTTTTCAGTTGCTTTTGGCACAGGACAGTTATGAAGTGCTGCTTAAAAGTTATAAGCAGAGTGAAGATAATTATAATGTGGTGAAAGCTAAATATGAACAGGGGACTGTCAGTGAATATGATAAGATTAGTGCGGATGTGCAGATGCGCAGCTTGAAACCTACCGTGGTGTCTGCCCGTAACGGAGTGAATTTGGCAAATTTGCAATTGAAGGTCTTGATGGGAATGGAGTCTGATGTAAAGGTAGCGGTTGAAGGCAATCTGAAGGATTATGAAATGTCTATGTTTACTCGTCAGGCAATGCCTCGTCCAGACAATTTGACAAATAACAGTACGTTGAAGCAATTGGAACTGAATGCATTGCAATTAAAGCAGACGCTGAAGTTGCAGTATACCAACTTTATGCCGACCCTTTCTGCCAGTTTCCAATATATGTATACTTCAATGAATGATAATTTCAAGTTCAAGGAATACGATTGGAGGCCCTATTCTACTATCGGCCTGAATCTAAGCATTCCTTTGTTCAAAGGAAGTAATTTTACTCAATTGAAACAGACCCGTATCCAGATGAAACAACTGGAAGAGAACCGTATCAATATAGAGCGGCAACTCACTATGCAAGCTACCGGTTATTTGGATAATATGGCCGCTAGTACGGAACAGGTGGTAAGTAATAAAGAAGCTGTCTTTCAGGCGGAGAAAGGGCGTACTATTGCCGAAAAAAGATATGAAGTTGGAAAAGGAACTATCTTGGAATTGAATAGTTCGGAAGTGGCTTTAACAGAGGCCCAACTGACTTATAACCAGTCCATCTATGACTATCTGGTAGCTAAAGCTGATTTGGATTTAGTCTTAGGCATTGATGAAGTAACGGAACGATAACACATTAACATAAAGATAACAGTATGAGAAAATATTTTCAATTCGCAGCTTGGCTGGTGGTAACTATGCTGGGGGCATGTTCAGGTGGAACGGAGAGTAAGGAAGCTGCTGATACCGCTATGGAGGACAAACCGGTAGTCCGGCTTGCTTCCGTAACTTCCCGCGATGTAGATCAGATAGAGGAATATACTGCCACTGTTGAAGCGGAAGCGAAAAATAATATAGCTCCGACCTCTCCCGGGCGTATTGACCGTATTTTTGTTGAAGTGGGAGACCATGTATCCAAAGGACAGAAATTAGTACAGATGGATGCGGCAAATCTGAAACAAATGAAATTGCAATTAGAAAATGAAGAAACGGAATTCAGACGTATGGATGAACTGTACAAAGTGGGTGGAGCTTCCAAATCTGAATGGGATGCAGCAAAAACAGCTTTAGATGTACGTCGTACTTCCTATAATAATTTGTTGGAGAATACGCAGTTGTTAAGCCCTATTCATGGAGTGGTTACAGCACGTAATTTTGATAACGGTGATTTATATTCTTCCGCTTCCACTCCTGTGTTGGTCATTGAACAGATCACTCCGGTTAAACTGTTGATCAATGTATCCGAACCTTATTTCCCGAAAGTGACTAAAGGTATGATTGTAAAGGTGAAATTTGATGTGTATGGTGATGAGGAGTTCGAAGGGAAAGTTAGTTTGGTGTATCCTACTATTGATGCTGCTACTCATACTTTTCCTGTAGAGGTAAAATTGGCTAATACCCGTCAGCGTATACGTCCGGGAATGTTTGGCCGTGTGACTGTGAGCTTTGGTACATTGCGGCATGTGGTGGTTCCTGATCAGGCTATTGTGAAACGTGCCGGTTCGGGCGACCGTTATGTATATGTCTACAAAGACGGTAAGGTTTCCTATAATAAAGTAGAATTGGGACGTCGGATGGGAACCGAATATGAATTGATTTCCGGGGTGGAGGATAATTCGCAGGTGGTGGTTGCCGGTCAGACCCGTTTGGCCGATGGTGTGGAAGTGGCAGTAAATTAAAAATTGAGAATTAGTTGATAATACTCCATATTTATTTACCTATATATGATTTTTTAGTTCTTAATTTTTAATTTAACAAACATGAGTTTATACGAAGGAGCGGTTAAAAAACCGATTATGACCTCGTTATGCTTTTTGGCCGTAGCGATCTTTGGTCTGTTCTCATTGTCGAAACTTCCGGTAGACTTGTATCCCGATATTGATACCAATACCATTATGGTTATGACATCTTATCAGGGTGCCAGTGCTTCCGATATAGAGAACAACGTAACCCGTCCGTTGGAAAATACGTTGAACTCGGTTAGTAATTTGAAACATATTACATCCAAGTCTTCAGAAAATATATCAGTTATCACTTTGGAATTCGAATATGGCTATGATATTGATGTGTTGACTAATGATGTGCGTGATAAATTGGATATGGTGAGTTCGGAGCTTCCCGATGAAGTCAATACTCCGATTATCTTTAAGTTCAGTACGGATATGATTCCTATCCTGCTGTTGTCCGTTCAGGCAGAAGAAAGTCAGCCGGCTCTGTATAAGATATTGGATGATAATGTAGTAAATCCTTTGGCTCGTGTTCCCGGTGTGGGAACGGTGTCCATTGCCGGTGCGCCGAAGCGTGAGGTGAATATTTATTGTGATCCCAACAAACTGGAAGCATATGATCTGACGATTGAGACCATCAGTTCCATTGTCGGGGCTGAAAATAAGAATACTCCGGGTGGAACT
>VOFF01000670.1_pt1 | contig 66001 bp, 97 predicted proteins | sample 5384061 | NCBI WGS metagenome assembly VOFF01 (sample SAMN12384725, study PRJNA508395) | human gut metagenome | isolation source: healthy gut E | host: Homo sapiens | reverse complement strand
TGACCCTCATTAGCTAATTGCTTTTTAGGTTTTCTTAACTGCTTTACTTACTTCATCTAGACCTAATCCCTTTAAAGCCACGTCTCCAAGTTCAGAATCCATTATCTTTTTTGAATCCTAATAACGCAGCTAGTGTAGCTGCAGCAGTATAAGGCGAACTAAAATCATTCTCCTTCATACTATCTACTATATCAGAAGATTGAGTTAAAGCCATATACCAAGAAGAAGAAGATCTAGCGAACTTATCAGCAGCCTTTCTCGCATCTAGCATCTTCTTTATCTGAGGCATGGTAAGAAAATCATCAGCAACATCCCCATCAATAAATGCTTGCTGTAAAGATTTTCCGTATTTCTTTAAGTATGTATCTCCATATTCAGATATAAGTTTCTTTTGAAGGTTCATACCTGTACGATCGTATCCTAGAATCCTCATAAAATTTATAGCCCCTTTAGCTACAGCTCTTTGCTGTGCTCCTTGTGTAGCTACATCGCCTACCATCCCGACTAGATTTTTCAAAATTCCAAAAAGACTCTTGTCCCTTTTGGCTTATAGATCGTTGGGTTACAAAAGACTTAGTATAAGCCTCTGTGTTATTTAAAAGTTTCCATAAATCGTTATCTTTGTAATTTTTATCTAGAGTTTCGATTCCGACTTTGGAAATAGAGGATAGTGCATCCGCCGCATTAGCAGCAATAAGTCCGTATGCATATACTTCCCCTACATAAGGAATAAATAATGGGGCTATGGTTGCAACCATTTTAGCTACAGAGCCGGCAACAGATTTTATCAATTCCATCACTATCAAAAAAGTCAAATTTATTAGCTTGAGACCCGTCTATTGTCAAAGTGTCAGTTATACTAACTAATTCTTTTCCAGAAACATCTTCTCCCTCTCCAAGTTCTTGAACAAATGGCATCCCTTCTTCATCTAACTTATATTCTCCTTTTAAATGGTAAACCTCATTTCCATTAGCGTCAAGATGCGTTCCATCCTCATCCCATTTAGCGTAATATAGTGGTTTATTTTTGAAAAAGCTGAGCCCTCTTCTATTATCGTCATTCGGGCGCCAATCAAGTTTATTTCCATCAGCATCTCTCGCGAAATTATCTTGAGCTGCCTCTTTCATTGACCGTCTAGCTTCACCTTGACCATATAAAGAGGATATTCCAGATGTTCTTAACTCTGGATTTGTAACTTTAGTAATTCCAAAAACAGGCAGTTTTCCTTTTCCTTTTCCTTCAATACTAAATAGACTCCAATCGTTTTCTCTAACATTTTTATTGTTTAGATCATTATTAACAAATTTGTTGTACGTCCTAACTGCGCTATCATAGTATTGATCAAATGCCTCCTGGTCAAAATTACCTTCAGCATCGGAAAATTTCTGTTTTATCTGATCTATATTTTGATAATAGTCTTTATTATACATTACAGTGTTACTAGAATTTAAACCTGCTGCTATAAAGTTTTCAGTTCCTTTATCTGGGTTTAAAAATAGTGTTGCTAACCAATCATTTTTTTTGTTCCATTTTTGTTACCAATTAGTTCTTATAGATTCATTATTGGATGATTTTTTTACTCCAAACACTCTCGATGGTGTTCTATCCTTTTTTATTAGCAAATACTTGCCCATTAGATTGTAACGTTTCACTAACTGCAGATGGAGAATATGGTATAAATACTGCAGTTTTATACATATTTACATTACCTATATTTTGTCCAAATAACCTAGAATTAATAGGTCCAGAAGTAAAGTCAATTTCTCCTAAATTGTGTTTTTTCTCTATCAGCATTAATTCCCTGTTCTATCTTTCTGGTTTCATCAACATCATTTATTATGTCTGCAGCTCCATTACTGTCAATGAAGTTGTTATCTGAAGCATATCCACTAAATATTAAGAACGGAGCTATTTTATCACTATTATATAGAGCTTGAGTAGATTGTTCTGATGGTTGAATTACTGTGTCAATATAGTCTCCCAATCCTTCACTCTCCAAGGCATCTATAATTTCTGTATTAGAAGCTCCTTTATCTAGTTTCTTCATAGTTTCTTCTATTCGGCTGGTAACTCCAAGATCTACTACTCTTCTTCCGTTGCCGTCTACTTTTAGATGGTAGTAAAGCGTATACAGCTCCCTGAGTTGTATCAATTCCTATGTTGCCAAAATCTGTAGGCTTAGCTACTTGAGTTCCTACTGATACTCCGCCTTATCCAGTTAGCTAGTAGATAACTTAGTATCAGTAAATAAAGTATTAAGAGTAGTAATAGGAGATAAAGGCTCCCCTTTAAAATCGGGGAAATTATTATAATATGAAGCCCCCCTTAACACTAAACTGATATGTAGAACCTGGATTAAACGTATAATTTACTTTAGATTCTGGAGATAGAGCTTGTCCTGTTGACATCCAGTCATATACCTCTGTTTCAACAGTCCCTTTACCTTCACTATCAGATTCCTTGTTAAGAGATGCTGGCAAACTTAATTTACGTTTCTTTGTAACTGTAGTTTTAGCATTAGCATAATCCTGAATAAGATTAAAAACTCCCTCTACAGGATCTTGACCAGATGCAGCTGCCTTAGCAGCTAAAAACTTTTTATAGTTATCCGGAAGAGATTTATACAAATAATTTTTTGCAGCTTCTAATTGAGCTAAGTTAGTTTCATCTGTTATATTTTCTTCTACAACTCCTTGTTGTAGCAATTCTAATCCCTTTTTACGTTTCCTAATTCTGAACCTGGTATAAACTGGTTATATTCACTTGAAGTTTTTTACCAGCTTCGTTTATAACAGTTCTTATATATTCGTCAATCTCCTTACTTCCAACAGCATTTTCTAGTATATTAAATATATTAGTGTCGTAAGCTAAGTTAGAATTATTCATCCTAAGATTAGCTAATTCAGCATTAGTCAGTGGTGCGTATCTATCAGAGTTTTCAGCTAATTCTGTTGGACTTATTTGTTTTATTCCTCCAGCCTCATTGTCGAATGTTATGACCTTACCAAATGAAGTTACTGCAACTTCATCTAAAGCTCCTGACGTTCTAGCTGCATCCACTGCTTTATCAAAACATAGCTTTTCCGTTTTGTATTTGATTAATCCTAGATATTAAGGTTAATTGTTTTCTAGCTATATCAGAACTATTTTGAGTGAGGATCCAAAAAGGATTAGCTTCTAAAGGATTTGAGTACATAGAATTAACTTCTGATACAAATCTATTTACATCGCTAGTTAATCCCTTTGCCCATCAAAGCCTTTATCATATCATCTGACAATATACCCCCGGTTGTTCTCCAGTGGGCACTCCAGTTTTACCACTTCCGGCTGTTTGAGCTGTTTGTGGTATATAAGGAGTATAGTCTAAAAATCCATATGAGCAGAGGAGCCTAACGCTCCTCCCTCTTGCATTTTTTCTAATATTTAATTTCATTACAGTTTTAAACTATTCTTAATTAGTGATGCAGAATAATTAGAAATTCCTCTTATAGTTTTATTACCCTCTGTTATAGACAGCCTTAGTAATTTATTAAACTCTTTCTTGTCCTGAAGTAATTTCTTATTATATTCTCTTATATTCTGTAGTGCTACCCTCTCTCCAAAGCTTAGAGAACCGCCCTTCTTAAGAAATACAGAAGGTTTTCGTCTTCTAGCCATAATATCCTCATAGCCGCGATTTGTTATTTCTCTGGCTTTCTCGGTCATAGCTCTTCTTATTCTAAGTTGCTCCTCTGGAGTTTTAGCATTTGCTAGTTGGATTTCATATGGAGATAGCTCATTATTATATATTTGGCTCCATTTATTTCTAGCCGTTTCTAAATCTAGATTTCTATTCCACTCATTAATCCCTTCCAGCCTTTGCTGTTTACCGAATAGCCAATTAGCCAAATTTTGACCTCTCTTAAGACCTTTAGCTCTTTCAAAAAGCAGCTTTAGCCTCTTGAGCAGATGCCATTCTAAGTTTATTTTGATTGGCGTTTTGGATTCTAGATAGCGTATTGGCATTTTGAACTTTTGTGCCCTCTGGGAAGTTGTATTATAGGTATCCAAATTGGCTAATCTCCCTCTTTCTTCCTGACCTACTGCAGCGGATTCAGCCTCTAGTTGTTGTGCAAAGTTTCTAACTGAATCACTTGTAGCAGCTCTAGCTCCAAGTCTTCTAAACTTATTAGCTGCATTTTGATAAAACATCTCCATAGGGAGATTATATTGAACCTTAGAATATAGTGTGGGAGCGTCAGTTAGAGCAATTTGTGGGTTATACTTTTGTCTATTATTGAACCATTGAGTGAGTCCAAATCTTAAATCACCTATATTTTCTGAAGACAGTCTTATGTTAGGAAGTTTAGATGGATTTATTTCATTTCCAGAAATATCTTTAATTTTCGAAAACGTTTCAGAAGTTGAGCCATTTAAAGAAGAATTATCCAAATTTGGCTGAATGTTCTCTTTAGATGGTTGCTGAGCCATTGGTCTTATTCTCCATCCTCCATGAGTTGCTTTTATATAAAACTCCAACCCATTTTTATTAAGCTCTGTATTGTATAGTTGAGCTATTTCATCAGATATTCCTCTACCTAAAGTTCTTTGTATAGTCATATTTCCGAATCTTCCATCTTCTCCTAAGTTTGGTCTGTCTCCACTGTTTCCTACCCCAGTGAATCCTTTAAATATAGGATTATTAAGACCTCTAGAATTTCACACAAATTGCATTCTTTTTAGTTTTCGGATCAAACTTTATATTACTGAGGGGATTGTGTTCCCCAGTTATTTAAACTGCCTTCCCCATAGGTACTTGTATAATTATTATCGTAGAGATCTTCATATCCATTAAACTGCATATAATTATCTCTGTTTATACTTCTAAGATAATTTAGTGTTTCTTCTGATTTCAACAAGTCTCGATCTCTATTATAAGAAGAATTCATAAAGAAGTGTTTCTAATACTTTTAGCAGCTGGATTATATAAAACTGTTCCACTCTGAGCTTTCACAATTCCTCCATTTTTATAATAGTAACTAGGCTTTTCCTGTTTTTGAATAAAAAGTCTATAAACAAGTCCTTTATCTTATTAGCTACAGCATTAGTTGCTTCAATTCTTTTATCCTGGAGACTGCCCTTTTCTATTATAGGTTGTCCTGGAATTACTCAATTACCTATTTTAAGAGGCGGTCTGATTTGAATGTTTTTTGTGATTTGGAGTTCAAGGTTCAGATATTCCAGATACTGAAGATTCTCTAAATAAGTCTCTAATAGTGGCTTTAGTTTCTTCTTCTTTTTTAGCTGCTTCCTCAGCTTGTTTACGTTCTAATTCCTCCATTTTGGCTAAATGTTCTGGAGAATCTTCTTCTGCTATACGTTCAGATTCTGTCATTTCTCCTAATTCATCCTCCAATTGTTGAGTTTTAATACGAGCCTGCTCTTCAGCTGCTTGTCTTTGCTCTGGTGTCATTCTAGAATAATCGTAATCAGCTTTGTTCATAAATAATGAATATAAGTCAGCTTCTCCAGCATTGTACAAAGATTGTTTTAAAGAATCTAAGTTCTTAGATTTCAAAGCCGCCTCAACTTCAGCAAGAGCATTTAAGTATTCATTTTTATCTTTAAATGAAGTTGATGAAAAATCATAATCTCCAGTTAGAGATTCTCTATAATTGTTTAAAGCATTTAAAGCAGTATCTCATTTATTTTCATTTGCATACCAAATTTCTTTTTCTGCATCTGATTCATTATTATCTTTAAATATATTTTTTCTAAGTTGTTTTCCATATCCGTAAGTAAAAGATTGCTTTGCAGTATTAGGAATATCTTCTTGACTACTGTTATGTGGAGATAATGAATTAAATACATTATTAAAATATGCTAAAGCTATTCTCTTCTTGTCTCCTCTTATTTTTCCAAATAAGCCTCTTCTAGCTGGATTACTATCTGTGATAAGTGACTCATCCGAAACAGCATATGTTCCGTCTACATTTCTTCTAATTTTTCCTTCTTTAAATCCCTGTAAATAAGAGTTCATGTATCCTCGTATTTCTTCTGCATCCTTACCCTCTATGCCTTGTTTTTGTAGGTAAGAATCAAAGTTATTATTCATAACTGCATTTTCAAAATCAGAGTATTTATATTGATTAGAACCCCAAATTACTGGATTTTCTTTAAGTTTATTAGAATCAACCTTATCACCGTTAGCTAATTTTAATATTGCTTGTGACATTTTTATATAACAAAAAGGGAACATACAGATTACCTTCTATATGCTCCCTATTAAATTTTAGGACTAGTTTTTAATTCTACCAACAAATTTTCCGCCTTTTCTATAGACTGGTTCCCCCTGTGGAGCAGTTTCAGGTCCACCAGCTTCTCCAGCCATCTGTTGAACTAACTGTAGGGAAACCTTGACACACTTCTAATGCCATTTGTCCGTCATTATTCTGCAATGCTTGAGCAGCCATTTGTGCTAACATTAGTAGAGCATCATCTTCTCCTTGAGGTGTGTTTCCGCCTTCAGCTGTATTTCCAGCAGGAGCTGCACTAGTATCGTTTGTTTGTGCTCCCATCGGTCCACCTTCCTGTAAAAATTGTACATTTGTTTTTAATTTTCATATACTTAACAATTAATTAATTATTTAGTTTCATCTAGTAAATATGCAAATTTACAACAATAGTTGCATATTTAAAAATATTTTTATAATTTTAAAGGAAATCAATTTTATATAGACTATTACTAATCTTTTTTGTTTTCTGGAGAGTCTACGTACTCAGGTTCGTTTGAATCTTGTATATCTAGAAATTTAAACATCTTTTTTTCCTAAGGCTCTAAAGTGTTTATCTTCCTTAGATGCATCTGCCTTTTTAGCCATTTTTATTAGAGCTACAGTATTCTTTCTACTGAATATTCTAGCTCCATTTTCTAACTCATATTGTATAGACCCATCTGGAGCTATAACCTTCAGGTTAGAATCATCACTATCTAATTCTAATTCGTCTCCTTCTTCTATTCCGGAGTTTACGTTAACTTCTAAAACGTATTTAACGTTATCTTCTTTAGCTATATCTAAATTTCCAGGCTCACCTTGATATATAGAAATGACCTCTCCGTCCTGATCTATAAAGATAATATCTAGAGGAATAAGTGTGTCCTTCATTCAGAATCCTACTGTTTTAGGTTCATCGTATATAAATAACATTCCTTCATCATCCTCTAACTTAGAAACACCCTGTAGACCTTTTAACTTGTCCTCTTCAGATTCTACTAGTCTTACGTTATATTCTTTGTCTCCTATTTCTATCTTCATTACTCTACCTCATTTAAAAGTCCTGTATTATCCTGTGTATTATATAATATCTCTTGAACTAGTAATTTTCCTGCTTCTATAGCTATTGCATCTTTTTTCTTTAGATGAAGATTCATCATCAGAATATTTGTCTCTAAGTTCTTCTAATTTTTCAGTAATCTCCTTTGTAAAGATAATTTCATTCTTCTCTATTTCAGCAACTTGTTTTATTCCGTTTTCCCCTTCTACGATTACTGGGATACCTTTTTTTGTTATTTTTCCATCTAATTCTGAGTATCTATATTATGCTTTCTAGCATGTAAAGCGCCTTCAGGAATTATATTAACTTTACCTCCTTTTTCAAATTTTTCTGGAGTGTCTTCTTTTAAATGGTTAAGACTTTATGAGCAAATGATAAATCGTAAGACACTTTGGTTCCTGATTTTCCAAATCTAATTCCGTTATTTTGCTGTCAACCCCCAGACATATTTAGGTTATACCTATTTGCTAAATTTTGAATAGATCCAACTGCTGCTTCCTGATCTGTTTGTGCTGATTTAAGTATGCCTTCTGATTTTATTCTTTGTTGCTCTCTTTCTGCTACCTTTTTAGCATATCTTTTCCCTGCTCCTATGCCGAATAGTCCAAATTTTGGAATCCAATTTATCTAACCCTCCATATGATGAAGAACTGTCTGTTAGTTCTTTAGAGGTATTACCCTTTACATTGGGACCTATAAGTAAATAAAGTACCTAAGACTTTAGCTCCAGCTCCGACTATACTACCTACAGGCCCAAATGAGGATGCTATATCCCCAATAGTATTCATAGCCTGTCCAGCTATCTGACTTCCTTTATCCTCTGCTTGAGGGGTAAGTGATTTTATTACTCCAGTGGCTACATTTGTTCCAGATAATAGTCCTGCTCCACTTTTTTTAAGAAATCCTCCCAAGTTTCCTATTTTATTAGAGCCAGCTGTAGTAGAAGTTTTCCCAAAAAGAATCTATCTGTGCCTTAATCTGTTCAGGAGTTGCTATTCCCTGTATGGGATTACTTAAATAAGATTGTTTTCTATTAATATCATTCATAGTTCCTTGACTATAGTTCTTAAATTGATTAGCAAAATCTAAAGATGCAGGCACTGTATAAGCTAATGGAGCAGGATTTCCGGAGAGTGTTGTAATTTGATTAAAGGGAGAATTCCTCCTCCCTGTAATTTTTAATTTTATGCATAACTTATAGAATATATAGTTCTTAAAGCTGAAATTATAGATTTATTTTCTCCACTATACCTAACTTTAATTTCTAATATACTTATCTCTAATTCTTGTTTCTTTTCTAGAAATTCAACCATCTAAAGGTAATGTCACATCCGTAATATCATACTGGCTTGGAAGATCCTCTGAGCTTATTTCATCCTTTTTCTATATCGTTTGGAATATTATTTAATATAATCTGTGGAACTTTATTTCATTTAGATTCATTTTTCTGAACATAGTTTATAGGACGTATTTCAACTTCTCATATATCTTCCTTGTATTGCATATTACCTCTTAGTCTTCCTACTTCTTTTTAAATCAGCTCCTTTACAGTGGGTAACTAAAGAGTACTCTCCCAAGTTATCGTCATAGACTACTTCTGTTCCTGTCATATTTTGATAATCTTTATTAAATGCCGACTGCTTTTGTTGATAGCTGTCGTAAATTTTATCAAAGGTGTCAATTCTCTCATAATACCACGGGAATAGAGTAGAAGGAGCTTGTTGATCTAATTTAGTATTAGCATAATCCCTATTAAATATAATATCTGAGCCTAAATTTTGGTATAATTCTTTTGTAGCCTCCTGTCTATAATATATATTAGGTTTATCCTTATTAAACCCATATACTTCTCCAACTATTTGATAATGGAAAGATTCTGGCTTAGCCTTATTAGATATTATATTTAAATTTTCAAATATCTTATGTATTCCGGGATTGTCATTTACTATAAACTCAAATTCAAATGGATGCTGTTTTCCGTACCAGAAACAAGGTTTTAATTTTTCTTGAATATCTATGATTCCAGCCTTCCCCATGCTTTCAGAAGTCTGTAGTAAGGTTAATTAGTCTTCCTGACTCGTCAGTAGCGTTAGCAAAACTAGAATCTACTACTGCTATAGTATCACTGAATTGACCTCTATTTACAGTTATATACTCTTTCCAGCCATTTAAATGTTGTGATAGATTAGGATCTTTAGATACTTCTTCTGAATTTAGATCACAGTATATATCTAAATAGATAACTCTATCTCTTGGATAATTCTCTTTTAGCATATAGTTTATTGTTTTCTATATAGAAATATTTAGAAAATATATTTTTCTGTAATGAAAATGTGAATAGTAAGTTAGAATCAACCTTAGTAGAAGTGTCTAAAAATATTATCCTTTAATACTCTATTGACAATATTTAAATTACCTACAAGTCCTGGAGATTGTATCATAACATTATCTAGCACTATGCCATCTCCTGACATTTCTGAATCTATACTGCTAATAGAATATTGTTCTCCAGTCATTCCCAATTTAGCAATTGCCTTAGAAGTGTCTCTATCGAAACTAAAGAATATGTTGTCTATATTGCCAGAATATGAAGGAACCCAAGAATACTGAGTTATTCATTTTCCAAGCACTTCGTTGAAGCATATATTTCACACATTTTCCTCAATTCCATAAAGGTTGTCATAGAATGTAAACATTACATCTTGCTTATACGCATTGTAATGAGTTTTTACATTTCTAATACCTATAATTGGAGTTTTTCTCTTTCTTTTAGAGTAATGTTATCATTTAAGTACCTTTGTATTTTAAAGTCAGAAATTACTTCAAAAGTTTCTCCATTAGTTCTCCATATTTTCTTTGCCACTGTGTCTACTCCATATACGAAATTTGGAGTTAATAGTACACTTTCTGGTCACATGCTTCCCGTAGTTAGTAGATAGCATTCTAGGATTTAAAGGTAATACATTAGCAGTATTTATGTAAGCAGGACCTCCAGCACCCTCTCCAGATACTACTCTTTCGTTTACTGGAATTAATGCTACTCCATGCTCAAATACACATATTATATTTCCAGAAAATGATTTTAGACTTACTATAGAACCATGTTCTCTAGAATAATCTTGATATTGAGTGGATTTAAATACTCTATAACCGTTTTTAAAGGCATCATTTACAAATATATCAGAATATAATATTCTGTTATCAAATTCATTCTTTAAATATGGAACGTTAGGTACTAAATAATTATACCTATAAGATAACGTGTTGTTTTGACCAGCGTTGTAAACTGATGATTCTGGAATCTTAGATTCTCCTGTTCAACTTATTTCATATAGAGGATGAAAAGCTCTTGGTCTGCCAGTTATTCCAAATTCGTTGAAATTAGAATTGTCTATATCTCTTAGCGATAAGTTTATATTTGATAAGCACTTAAAAGGTTACTCAATGTCCTATATTAACTGCATTCACATCTCCTCTGTTGACATTTTCATTTTCTTCTTTATCGTCTATGCTGTAATGTTCTTTTTTCATGTAGTTTCATCAACTATATCACTATTAATAGGAGATTCAGGGTCTTGAAAATTTCTATGCATTCTATGGGTAAAATTACCAATATAGCAATCCCTCTATAGCATAAAGGTATTAAATCCATAGTTAATATCAGAAATATCTATTCTATCACTAATAGCCATAAATGGGGCTTCATCCGAATATCTTATTTCAAAGTATTTATCCATCCTAGACTCATTATACTCAGATATCCTAATATTTATTATATCATTGTATCCTGAATAATCTTCTATTCCAATGTATGTTCCAAAATTACCTCTAATTAAATTAGTGGCAGCAGTACTAAGAGAGGTTTTCCCTGAATAAGAAACTCTAAAATGCCTCCTCGGCTTCTCCTGCTCTCGCTGAAAACTTTGACTTCCGAAGTAGTCATTGAGTACTATCTTCTACAATAGTAACTTTTATTCCTTCCAAATTTTTATAGTCTCATCATTAGTTTTATAACCATCTAAAATGAAGTACCGCTCATTAAACGAATCTGCTTTCAATTCTCCAATTGGCTGGTTTGGAGCTTTTGTTACTGTAAATTCACTCCCAGTAAAAAGAGCTGATTAAAAAACGGAAGTTTCAATTCCGCCTCTGGACAAATGGCTGCTTGAGATTTTACATTTCCAGTATAGTTTAGCCTCTTATTGAAGTCGTGTGTTAATAGTCTTTGGGAATCTATAAATGATTCCATCATTCCACTTCCATTAAATTTTATACAAGGTAAGTAGGAACTTTGATCCAGATATATCGTAAGAGCTTGCGCCAATATAGTTGGAATTCTTTTCTGTCTTACAAAAAGAATCCTCTGCAATATCTCTTTAATTCATTTAAAACATCTGACTCTATAGATATATTTAATCCAATAGGGGTAACTGAGTTGGTTGCTATTGGATTTAGATTTTCTTGTATTCTTATAACTCCTTTTACATTTTCCAATGTATCTCTATCTATTAAATAATTAGACTCATCTATTTCTATATATGATCTATTATTAAATTCATCATATAAGGAATAATTTGTAAATACTGTGTTTGTTGATAGATTGTTTATACCTCTTATGTCAAATGCCGGAGATAAAGAGTAATCAGACATTATAAATACTACTGAAACTCTATATATTTCCCTGGTCAATATCCCAGTCTATAGTAAATATTCCAGGGATTATAATACTCATATTGTCCGGAGTTGTCAGTATATTCCGAGTCTACATATCCTATAGAATCTGACATATACACTCTTGGAATAAATCTTAGAGCTAAATCCTTCAACTCTTTATATGGTATTTCTGGTCTAGAGATATTTCCTAAGAATAGTCTATTTTGACACTGGGCTTGAGCTTTGGCTGTACTGGCAAGGAAATATTGGGCATTAATGTCTTCCAAACTAATGTCAGTAACCGAATCATACCCTGATATAGTAATGTCGCAAGTAGTAGATTTTATAACAAAATCTCTCTCTATTTTATGGGCAGTAGTTACCAATTGTCCATCCTGTCCAGCTGTCGTTCGAGTATAGTAAACCTTTACATAATCATAGGCAGTGTCTAAATTTCTAGAGTAAGTTTTTACTATTTTGTTACTATCCTCATCCATAATACCCCCTAATTAGAAGTAGGAGAATTTACAGATCCTACGTAACAACAAACAGTTCCAGATTCAGCTACAAAGTCAGTCTCATTTCCGTCTACATCGGATAATGTAAAATAGTAATTATAATTTCCAACTTTGTTAGCTCCACCCGGTTCGATTCCAACAAATTTTACTACTGGAATTTTTGTAATTCTTTTATATAATGAAGTATCTAAATCAAACATTATAGAATCATCTCTATAAATATTTGTATTGTTATTTTTTTGTATCTTTCTACTACTTTATAGGTATTGTTTTCCAGACAGGTAAACCTAGAATTTATAAGTTTAGAGAATTTATATCGTCTATTAATACTATATTAACAGAACCATCATATGATGGCTGACACTCCATGCTGACTGGATGGTGTAAACTAAACTGAAGAAGATTAGTGTCAAAATCCACTAATTCTCCAGCTTTATGTTCACTAGTATCTGACATAATACGTAGATTGTGGAACGGATTATATTCATATACTATATTACCTTCTTGATTATATTTATTAAATTTTACTTGGAATACCTGATTAAATGGTATACTAGTAGTAGAAACTCTTGAAGATGAAATAGTTACTCTCATTTATTACCATACATTTGAACCACTGTACAATACATTCAAATCAGCAGAAATTAAGGTTTCATCGTTACCCTCTTCCATAACTAATCTAGAAGTAGTCTTAGTTCCATTAATAAGAATTATAGGTTTTTGAAGCTTATCTGCTGGTCTGAAAATCTTAAAGAAATCTGAAGTTGTATTAGTAGTAGCTCTTGAAGGAAATTCTAGCTTTCCGTTATAAGGAATAAATTTACCTGACGAATCCTTCATATATATTTTGTTAAGAGAAATTGGATCTCCATTACCATCACTAGTTGTCTTTCCTCCTTCTATATAGACAGAGTCCTCTTTAAATACCTCTTTATTAACTATCATAGACACTAACTTAGAATATCCCTCATACATATTTAAAGTTTTTCCAACAGAATATGCTATAGTATATTCTAGTTCTTGCATGGGAGTATTAGAAAAATTAGATTTAACTGTTACATTATTTTCAATAAATTCTTTAAAATCTGTCTCTTGATAGTTTAACCTATTTGTAATAAGGCTAGATATATCCTCGTAGTTTAAATGGTATAAATTAGAATCTACACTGAAGGAAAATAATTTAGAATCATCTACTATTAATTGATAAGATCCAGTAGCTTTGAAGTTGGTATCAAATGTTCCATGATATACAATACTATTATAATCCAGAGATTGTACGGACGAACTGTTTGAGGGCCATTGTGCTATATATAATCTATTTAATAAGTTAAATATAATATCTGGAACCGTCAATTTACAACTAATACATCCAGAAGCTGAAACAGTTCTTGGAAACTCTGACTGGCATCCGTCTACATTCCACTTAGCTCCAGCTGGAAGTGGATCTCCCTCATCTCCAGCGCTATTCCAAGCCACAATACCCCACAAATTAATAAATTTCCAACTATTGGTTGACTCTTTCCAAGCTATAGCCATATAATCATCAATAAATTCATTATCTTTGTATTTTGATGGATAACTACTATTTCTAGACCTATCTTTTTAATCTAATCCTCCCTTTTCATCCTTAGGGTCTGGAATCATAACCATAATAGGGATGATTAACTCCAGAAGGAGTGTTAGAGTTTATACTAGACATTTCAAAAAGTCATATTTAAATTAGCTCCTTTGTCTCCTGTGATTCCTATTAGATCATCTCTATGATCATGAAAATCGGCTCTAACCAATGATGAGGGGTATCTCTGTCAGAAGTGTTAATTACGTAACATCTAGCATCAGCTGTTATACCTACCACATTACCATACATTTGCAAGTGATTAGTGTCACTACCACTCATAGAATTAGGAGTAACTCCCAAAATATCACATCCGAAATAGTAATTAGATAAGTCTGATGCATCTGATACAGCAGGTTTAAAGTATATAACATTCTCCTTCTATAGTCTCTTCTTTAGTAGCTGTTACGTATAAACCTCTTCTTACTTCTCCTCCTAAGGAAAACTCTACTTCTTTTTCACCGACTTTGGTAAACGTTACTTTATCTAATTCCAAAGTACCTCTAGGATTTTCATCATCTGAATATTTTTCTTTCATCTTAGATTCTAACTCTCCAGAGAGCCCTAGATCCGTTCCTAAATATGATGGGGTATCTCTAATTTCACTTTTAGTAAAATCATCATTAATTTTAATAACTACTCCATAGTCATCTAAATCTTCTTGAGATTCATTGTTTCCTAGAGATTGCTCCCATAAATTCTCCAAAATAGTCTTCCTCTACCAATCCATAATCTACATTTAATTTTCCTTCCACACTATACACAGATGATAGTGCTACAAATGGATTATCGTAACTTATTAGGCTAGAAACTAAAGAAGACGATTGTGGAGTAGTAGTCACTTGATCAATAGATTCAGTTAAAGATGTAGTTAAATGAACATTTACATTTAAATCTTTAAAATCCTTGGTTCTATATTCTACAAAATCTTGATTGAAAATACCAGTAGTATAGACCATTCTAAAAAAAATTCATAGAATCAATGTCTCCTCCAGACTTGTTAACAAAATCCATTTGTATTACGACGAAATACAAATTGTTTTTAGTTAATCCGTGCACTGTAGTTTTATTGATAAACGGGATCTTCTCAGAAAAGTTTCCGTTATAATTGTCTTTTTAGATCCACATATATACTGATTGGTTGTAGTTACTGACCCATCAGAACTATTTAGTGTAAACTGTACTGGGGTACATCCTTTACTTATGTCGTAAAACGAGAACGTCACTTTGGACACTTTTACATATTTTATTGGATCATAATCTAATCCCCAGTTTACTTTAAGATAATCGTTGTCTGCATAATATCTCCATTCTGTTAGATTTATAAATCCAGTTCCTAGCATACTAAAATCAATCATTCCGGATACTGCAAAACTAGATAACTCTCCATATCTACAAATCGGAGTTATAGTGTAATTTAAAATATCAGATTTTCTTAAATCAGCTAGCCCTACTACTAATCCAGTAGTAGAGAGTATATTGGATTGCTAGATAAGTTACAATCCAGCTTAAATTGATCAACATTTATTTTAGAAGATGTAGTATAAGCTCCATTAAATTGTAGAGCGAAATTCTGGATTAACATTATTTTTTATTATCCATTGATTCTATATTCAATACACTTATGTCTCTAGATACACTAAATGTGTCGATACTCTTCAACTCAATAACTATAGTTAAATATCCAGATGTTTTTACTTGTAAATACTTGCCAGTTAGTATTAGTTTCTACATTATTGGTGTCAATTATGTATGGATCTCTTAAATCATCTTCTATATAGGTTAAATTGTTTTCCTTGTCTACTATCCCTACATGTATTTCTAAAATTCCATCATAAGATCCATTTAGGTATTTTGAAATTCCGTCAGACGCTATTATAAATTTATCTCCAGGATTGAGCTTATATAAAGATTTTTATCTTCGTCCAAAATGTCTAATCTGATATAAGCATTGTCTGTATTTATATTGGTACTGATTCCAAATTTTCTCCCTAGTTCTTCTGTACTTATTTGTCTTTCTGGTGAAGGAAAACTTCCTAGCTGACTTTTCCCTGTTAGAGGATTATACGAAGCTACGTATATAATTCCTCCATATTCCGTCACTCCTACCGGAATATACCCAGATGGTAATCTTGCTGTTTCTACTCTCCCATTTCCTACATCATTCTGAAGAATGAACTCATTTCCATCATAAGTTACTAACGTTGCATTAAGAGCATCAGTAAGAACATTAGCTGGAGTGTTAAGCGGATGTAAAATCCTTTATAAGCCCTTCTGTAAACGTATTAACTGCTTCTTTTCTCATATTTTTACCTATTTATTGTTTTAAAACCATTAGATTCTAATTCTCCCAAATATTCTGCTTTTATCTGTTTTAAAAATCTTTCTTTTAGATATCTATATCCTAGATCAGTTCCGGTAGGGATTCTAAAAAATATTTCTTACTATATTCTGCTACTTTACACTCTTTGAATATTTTGTATAGCATGACTGTATTATCAAATGTAAAAGTATTTCCTTTTTCTTCCTTTAGATTTCTGTTGATCTAGATAGTTTTGATATTGTGTATCTGATAAAGCAAAATAATAGTATCCATCTCATTGGATTTTAGCTCTATTATATAGTACTCTGATCTTTATAATCATTTTTTTTATATAATATTGAAAATGTTTAAGAGAATCAAAGGTCAAGTTTCCTATATAAAATAGAAATTTGTTTTTGGAATCATCCTTCAATATTGTATCACCTCCATAAACATTATGCAAATATATAGATTTTCATCCATAATTCATAATTCTTTCTATATCTTTTTTTTTTTTGAAACTTCTGAAATGCTTCAGAGACTTCTTCATAATAGTCTTTAGCAGTCTTGGGAGTGGACACGTAGTATTGAAGTCCTTTATTAGTATTTTCAGTAATTAAATCCCTCATTCATTTACTCACATATATTGGCTTGTGAATATCTCTTTCACTAGCAATATACATTAGTTCAAGTGATACCCAGAAAAATTGGATGTTAAGTAATCTACATCCAATCACTTACCATTTCTTCTTGCCTTTTTTAAAATCTTCTCCATGAATCCTTCTCATTTGTATATAACATTCTCTCTGAGTAGGTAGCTTAAAGGTAGCGTTATTATTTATAATATCTAACAATACAATTTTAACTGAATAATAAAATATTCTTATAGCTACTGCTCTTCTGTCTAATGTATTAAATAGTCTCTTGCAGTCATTCCTAGAAATCAATAATTTTTTTATAGGAAAGTTAGCAAAAAGATCTTTGCTTGTAAAAGCGTATCCTGTCGCGAAATTCATATGTTTTTCAATATCTGACCATCTAAAGAAGAAACTCCGAATTAAATCGGAGTTCTATCTTTAAATGGTTATCGTATAGGTTTAAATGAAAATTAAATCTTTTTCTGTCCCAACTAGAATTAGCATCTAGAATTTCATTCCATTCATTTTGATTGATGTAGTATGGAACTCTAGCAGCGCTACATAATTTCAGCCATTCTTGATAAAGCATTTGGTATTCTTGGAGTATAGCATTATTATGGGATACTAATCCATCTCTCCTCAATCTAGTCATTGCACAGTATGTAGCTATAGCCAACGCTTCTTTTTCTGTAATATAAGGTAATCCTTCACTATCTAATACTACTCCTTTATATAATATATTAATTGTACCATAATCTCTGTCGAAATACAATTTATCCCCCACCCTTTCGTATTTAACATATCTTCCAGAGATGTATAAAAGGAGATTTGTAATTTTCTAGTTTCTATGTAATTTTCAGTAAACTGAGATGAATAATCCCCATTTACTGTCTTATTAGTAGTGTATTTTCAATCCTCCCATCCATATGTTACCGCTTCTAATATATCACAATTACATGGAAGTGACATGGAAAATCCTTCAACCTTTGTCCACATCCGTTTCTACAGGGAGGAGTATCACAAATTAAATTTGCTGAATATCTATATAATTTAGTAAATTTATTACCTATATGTTTTTCACGCTATAAGTCCAATTTCTTCAAAGTCTTCAGGAGTTAATTCTACCCCATATAACTGCTTTATCAAAGGATAAGCAGTATAAAATTCATCCATATGTTCCATTATCTAGCAATTTGATCATTAACAACAGGCATTGGAGCAAGTTGACGATAAAACCTTTATCTTTTTCTCTGTAAGTCTTCTTTTAATTTCATTGTTCAAGAATGATGGATTATCAATATCCTCCGAGTTACAGCAGTTATACTCCATTGCTTGCCTAGGGTCTTTAAAAATAGCTACTACTGATACCATCCTTAATAAGGGGAGCGTTAAAAACAAAACAGTCATACATATTATTTTTATTAGGAGTCATATCTACATATACATACGGTCTATTTTTACCTCTTTTTTTCTGTATTTGTGTGCTCTCCAAGAATTTATACTATTATACCATATAAAAGGTAACTGTCTATCTGTTGCTCCAATATATTCTATAGCATCAGTTCCAAAGTCTGCTATCACCTGAGGAATTTCAAAGTGTGCTACTAATTCATCATCTTCTGATTGAACACAGCATCTGTCTAGAGATTCACAGTCTACTGGGATGCAATTTATAGATAGCATTAAATCTTTTTTTGTGAAGTATTCCTTCAGTGCATACTCTTTAATAATCTGTAATCTTTCGTCTATAACATCATCCTCTAGCTGATCTAATGATAAAGATAAATTAGCTGAATAGCCTCGTAATCCAGCTTGGATATCATTAAATATTGCTGATGCAAGTTTACTATATACCATATATTTAAAATAAAAAAGGCGAAAGGCAAAAGTGCCCATCGCCTTTATTTGGTTGATAATTTTACTAAGCTTTTGCAGTTACAGTTACAGTTACTTTAACCCCTGAGCTTCTTTTGCCTCGGTAAACTACTTTGACATTTATATCACCAGTTGGTGTACTATTCGAAGTTTTCAGACTACTTCCGGTGATAGATGCTCCAGTCACAGAACCGACAATAGACCAAGTTCCTCCAGAAGTCTTTTTCTTGACTATCTACAGTAAACTTAAGAGCTATAGTTTCTCCTTGTTTAACTGTCTGTCCAGCAGGAACAGCTACTACGATTTCCGAACGTCTGGATCGTCTTCGTTAGTAATAGTTTCTAACGAGAGAGACTAGCAGTAATAGCTGCTTCAAATGCTTCAGCTAAATCCTGTCTTACGAAGAATACATGATGTGTAATGGAAGTTACCGTATCACCTACAGCATCAGATCCCATAATTCCTCTATCTTTGCAGTATTCTAGAGTGTATTGGTTATATAGCATTCCTATAACTGGCATTTCATCCTGCGTAGGAGAACCAAAACGTAGAGCTTCCAAAGTCGGAAGTCTTAAATTTTTCATAATATAAGTATATGTACCGAAACCTTCTTTACCATTGGCAATTACTGCTTCTGATACTTTCTTATATTGATTTTGGTCGTCGGGATATACGGATACGGTTGCAGAAACTAATTTCTGAAGCTCAGCTTTATTAAATACTTCGTATTCGTCTGTTCCAGAAATAACTACTTTATTACTTTCGTTCTTACTAGCCTTGATATAAGGATAGAGATTTTGTTGGAAGAATCTAACAGCTTTTACCATATTGTCAGCAATAGTAGAAGCGTCATCTCCATGAGCTACTTTAAATTCAATATGAATAGGTTTGCTCTTATAAACTGTAGCTGCTGTAGCCATAGTTGAAGCTTGACTTCCAGACAGTCTCATAAATAACTCAATTCTATAGAAATCTTCGGCTCCAGCCTCAGACGGTGCTGTCGGAGGGGTGAATGTAGCTTTACTTATGATTCCTTTATATCCTTTTCTTTTGGAAATATATTTAACAGAATCTTTATTAAATCTTCCAACTCTCTTAACTATAAATTGATTGTTTTTACCTTCGAACTTAACTAATCCGCTTAGTTCGTCAGTATCTGAATTGATAACTACTGTGTTTGTGTAAGTAAACATAGATTAAAATTATTATTTAGTTTGCGGCTGCTGTTGAACTGGTGAAGCAATAGCCTGATTAATAGGAATATTTGTTTGTAATCTTGGGTCTCCTGCATTTTCTAGCAGAAGTGTTACCAGCTCCTTTACAATCTCATAACATACATAATCTGGTCACTCAAGAACTTGAGATGTATCCTCTACCAAGTCTAACTCTTCTTGAGTTAATCTTATATACTGAGGAGTCTTTATATAATCAATAAATACTTTTTTTTCTAACTCAAATAATGAGTTGTCTTTTCCATATCAATTTCCATTCTTACTGGAGAGACATTTCCGTATCTTAATTTAGCTAAGCGTTCTACGTTTGAAGCTGATCCTTTAGTTAACTTTATAGTAGTTGGAAGCCCTCCAGATATTTGAGAATCCTCCTCATTTTGAACATCAGTACCCCAAGTTCCATCATAAGGATTAGTGGGATTAGTTTCAGAAACATTTACATTATGTAAATAAAAGTAAGGCTTTTTGTAGGAAGGCTTATTGTACGCATTAATTATAACTGTAGGTCACATATCTCCAGTCAATCTTTGAGCTGGAAACTGAACCTTGTTACCTTTATTATAACATTTGAAATTTTTAGCAACATTATATTGACATACACAATTCAAAATATGAAAATAGTCATTTGGAAGCTCTACTTCATAGACAGCACCATATAAAGAATCAATTCCAGTTTCATCTCCATATTTAGACGAAGCCAGTACTGGTCTCAATATTGCTGTTGCTTTAAGAACCCGCAAATCATCAGATGTTTGCTGATTTATATCATAAATGTTATATCGCTTATCTAAATACTGATAAAAAGATTTATTAATTAAATACACATAATCCTCCAGCAGTAAACTTTGTGCTCCTACTTTATTAGTTTCTATTAGAGCATATTCAAATAATTGTCTAGAGGTCATTTATATATTATTCTAGGTCAAGAGCTTTCACGGCATTAGGATTAGTGACTTCTAATTCATCGCCATCCGTGTCTCTTTTTAATTAGTGCTAACATCTTAGAATTTCTTGGGTCTCTCATCCATGCTAACACAGCATCTATTGTTCCTCCCAAAGGTATTCCATCACCATAAATGTAAACTCTATTTTTACTGTAGATAACGTCCTTGTCCTTAGCATCCATAAATAATACTCTAAGTACAAGATCTTCTCCAGTATATAAGTTGATAATTTTATCAGGATCTTTACTAGCTATGTCTAATAGATACTCTTTAATGTCTGCATCAGGAGCATTTCTAAGATTTCTTCCAAGTAATCTTGCCATTTAAGTCTTCCATCTGCTCCTTCCGGATCATTAAAGACGTAAGTCTCAGCTGTGTGGATTTTCTCTCTACGGCTAACCTTCTTGCTAGTTTCGTATCCAGGTCTTTCCACATATAGTTCCGCTGCACTGTATTTAATGCCTGATTGTCTACTGAGAACATAGTTACCGTTCTTATCCTTTTTGGTCAATAGTTTTAGCAATCAAAGAACAATTCTTAATAGCCTCCCATTGTGCCCTTCCTCAATAGGATTATCTAGATTAAATTCTTTTCCACTTTCAAACGTAATAGAAAAGTTTTCAGGAATATAGACTTTGCCGCTGTTTCTTTCAGCATCAGTCATAATCATGTCACCTTTTGAATCTACATATTTTACACAATCGGGATATTGTCCAGTCACTCTATCTTTACATGGTTGTAGAGTATATTTTTGACCTACTTTTACCATATACACTTCTAAGGATAATTTTATTATCAACGTAGTCTTTTGCCATATTAATTCATTATTAATTAAAATATAAAAAGTGTTGTGGAGGGTCTTTGCCTCCACTTATCTATATATTTTTTATGATACTATGCCTCAATTAACATATATGATCTATATGGGTTAAATACTGCAACTCCAGAATAACCCCAGTTAATAAGTTTACTTTGCTGCAACAGCAGAAGAAACTACTCCAGAACTTAAACCGTCTAAAAACCACCAACTCCAGGGAATCTATTAGAAATAAAGTCTCCTCCTTTAAGAGTGAACATCTGCAAAGCAGGTTTACCGTCTACGGAGTCAGCTGTTAAGTCAATAAATACTCCAAAGGCTTTTCTGTCCCATTCATAAGATAAAGCACGGTCAACTTGGAATGTAACTTGGTTTCCAGCAAATTCATAAGACTGGAATGTAGCACCTACCTCTAGATATTTATTCTTTGCAGTAGAGTACATATAAGTTGAACATGGTTTAAATCTAGACAAATATTCTGAAAGAACATTCTGAACCATTGTCCACATAATCTCATTGCAAATGAAGATGTATTTGTTTCCAATTGGTTTTTCAGACTTTTGAACCATTTCATTCATAGCAGTCTGGAATACATTAATAGTCATTTTGTTGAAGATATACTTACCGCAATATCTTTCGATTTGTGGAAGAACACCATCTCCAATATAAATTGGTCTACCAGTATCAGGGTCTTGAATAGTTGCTCTGCCGTTTTTATCAACGTTAGTTCTATTGAACATTAAACCGTTGTTACGAGCATATAAGAAAGAGTCTAACAATTGTTTTTCTTTCTTATCCATTTTGTAGATTGTTGGAATAAGAGATTTCTTATCCTTTCCTTCAGCTACTTGGATAAATACGTTTTCCATAGCAGCGAACTGAGCTGAGTAAGATACATCAACACGGTGTGTAGTAATATATCCTCTGTGTGTTTCAACATTAGATTGATATTTGATGTAACCTTCTTCGTGCATTTCTGGCATAGCATTAGACTGGAATCTAGTAGTCATACCTACCTGGCAACCGTCTAGATCAAGAATTGAAGAATAATCGTTGTCAATTAGTCTTACTGTATATTCCCAGAAATCATCAGCTTTTCTAATAGGTCTTGAAACAACCTGACATTGCTGACGAGTTGCGTCAATTTTAAAGATGTCATACTTTTCGTAGTATCTTTCTTTAAAATGCATAATAATATCTTCTCCTGCTGCGCCCTGTTCTGGAACTGCAGCAAATTCTACACGTTTAATGTAGTTAGTTTCGATGTCCCATTCAAAATAAGGAGCTTCTAATGATTTGTACTGTTCTTTCTTATGATCCATATAGAAAACATTTCTAAGACCTTCTGTAAGGAAAGAAGTAGTTAAATATGGATACATACGTGACATTACACCTAAACGATGTGGTTTAGCACCTACGAATTTATAAAAATCTTCGTAAGTCTTAGTATCGTTTATGTTTTGTTTGTTGGATACGTAACTTGCTATTAGCATACTTTATTTTATTTTTATGGTTATTAATCTAAGTCTAAAATAGGAATATCACTACCTAAACTTATAGTTTTTTGTTTGTCTGATTTAGATGGAGAACTTTTTTTATTTACCTTAGACTTCTTACCACTTAAAGCATCCTTATAGCCTTCTTCATACTTAGTCTGGGAATGCTGCTTAACAACATCAGTCCAGTAGTCGTTTAATGCTTTTATAGAATCAGCACCATCTAAAAGGAATCATGCCATTTTAACTATACTTTCTGGGTCCTTCAAGGCTCTATACATGTAGTTAGTTCCAGTAGCATCAGTTCCTAAAATAAATTCTGCAATGCGTTCTCTGTCTTCGTCTTCTAAGTCAAACGATTCAATTGTTTTTAAGCCATTGATAGCTTCTATCATAGAATTAGCAAAAGCCTCTTGTGCTTCCTGATCTTTAGCTTCATCAACAAGTTTTTGCTCTTCTATCTTAGCTTCCTCTTTGGCTTTATATCCATCTCTTAATGCTTGTATCTTTTTATTCCATAGAGTCTCATTAGCTTTCTCATGCTCTAAATATTGCTGAGCCTCCTCTTCGGTAATATCTCCAAAATTATACTTTAAATCTAACAAGTATAATTCTTCATCAGATAACTTGTCTACTTCATAGTGAGGTTCGCTATTAGCTGCTACAAAATCCTCTATGGCTTTATTACGAACATAATCTAAGTAGTCTTCTACGGATAAGTTATTATCTCTTAAAAAGACTTATAAATTCTGTCTCTTCAGGTTCAAGTCCATAGTTATCGTCTAAATCTGAAGAGTTTAATATGTTGAGTTGCTCTTCTCTAGATAAGCTGTTGAAATCAACTTCCTGGATATTTCCCTGCTCATCTTCGTACTTAATAGCTGATGGATCTTTTATACCTTTACTTTTTAGTAAAGCAACTAATAGATCATCGTCGTTATCTGAATTTTGGTCTGAAGTATCACCTTCGTCCCCTTTATTAGAGTCACCGTCGTCACCGTGATCATCTAAATTATCATCAAGCCCTTCTATATTTACAGAATCAAGAGCCTGATCATCTGAATCACCGTCTACGGGATCTATGTCTAAATAGTCTAAATCATCGTTCATATTAATTCCCTTTAAAATTATTTACAAAATTAGCTATATTTTACGTGTTTGCAAAGTAAAATAATTACTAATTATAATATCATAAATTATTTTAATATATAGTTGACTTTTATAAGTTGTTGGCATAATCTTCTAACAAACATAAAGTAGTTAAATTATTTTCTGTGAACCCTCCCTTTCATCAATTATTCCAATTAACTCTTTCAAATAAAGAATTTCTTCCTCTGAAAAAATCAAAGTCTTTACTACTATTAGCTAAAGACTTATCTAAATATACTACTTCTGATAATACTTTATTTTGCTGAAGGTTTTAGTAAAACACAACCCTCCTCTTCTATAGTTAGTTTAATTTTATTTCGTATTGAAATATTATTAGACATCCATTTTTTGCTTCCAAATGGAGGTAATACTTCCGTTAGTATAATAATTCTATCCTTAACACTTAAACTTATTTTCATATTTTAAAAATTTAATAAATTTGACAATCAATTAATAAACCGTTTGCAAATGTTAGCCCTACTTTTCCAGAACCAGCCATATCAAACCCTCCTATTATAGCACATATGCCTTTAACTCTAGTATTAGGAGGCGGATTCACTTTTCCAGTAAATTGTTCTTTTAATTGATAAAAAAGAAATTCATGGGAGGCATTCATGTGTGATACATGGAAGAAAATATAACTCCATCAGATCATATCGTATCTCAACTTTCTGGAGCGGGACTTTTTGGTAGATGGTTTTATATATCCACCCTCTCCTGGGTTATCCCCTTTTGAAGCTGTATATGGAGATGTTCCGTATATTAGTGGCTTACGATAAAATACGGAAGGGTTATCTGGATTAATTACTTCTGAGGTTATTATCCCTCTTCTACTTGGATGTCCTAAATAAACGTTTAGTCCATCCCACTGCTCTCAGTATAATCCAGTGGGGTTTAAAGCTATACTTCCTATAGTACCTGAATTAGCGTAAATATTCCCAGTAAAAGATCCGGATGTAGCTGTTACCTCTCCTTTTATATGAGCATTAGTTGCATGTAAAGTTCCATCTGCTAAAAGTCTAAAAAGGAGCTCTATTTGGATTAACGCTTCCAGTTCCACCTTGAGAATTAGGCGGAGTATAACAACTGTCTCCCACAGCTAATACGTGCCAATTTTTATTTAAGGTATTATCAGTTCTAACTGTTCCATTTAGAAATACATCATTTGTCTGAGATCACATACAAGCATTATTAAAATTCCACCCAGCAATAAAGGCTTGATTTCCAACTAGTAAAAAGTCTGTTGCTACACTTTCAAAAACTATTCATTGGTATTCAGAACTCCTCTTCAAACCCTCTCCCCTTAAAAATTCCAGGTTCGTCCTGATTATCGAAATACTTATCTCTAGTTTTAGTATAGTTAGTCATATAGAATGTATTACCACTTTTTACTGCACTTGCTCTATAATAAGTTCCATAATAATACTTGGAAGATTCGTAAGTTCCCTCAAAAAGTAATAGTAGGCCCTTGTGGACCATCTGCCCCATCACTACCGTCGTTTCCGTCCTCTGCATATCTAGAATATAAAGCTGGGTAACTCCAATAGTAAAGTTCCTCAGCAGCGTCTCTTGTTCCAGTACTGTAATACACATTATAACCTCCAGATTCTGGGGATAGTGCATCTTCACTTCAACCACTTGGAACTCCAGTGGATGCAGAGGGTCTAGATGGAGTACTATAGGCTTTTTTTATATATTATTTTAAACCCTTCTCCTTTTAGCTGTGTATAAATCCCAATAATCAGTATTTGTAGGAAGTATGTTTCCATAGCAATCTTTTTTACATATATAAGTATTACCATTATAGATTACCACATCTCCCTTATTATATTTTACAGAGGAGTTATTCTGGAATTGACCTCTCCATGTAATCATTACTGATGGAGAATCAGGATCTTCCTGTTCTAAATATCCCTTTATAAATAGTTTTCCAGTGTCTGAATCAAATCTAACATATGTATTCCCATTACCTATCCTAAAGTTACCATTAATCATATCCCAATAACAATTCCCAGTTTGATCTTTTATAACTCCAGTAGTTATTGTATTTCCAGCAATTTCGGTAAACCCATACATAGTTTGAAAACTTCTTACTTTAGAAGCCTTTACTGTAGAGTCACTAACTCCTCCAGATATTTCACTGCCTCCTTCACTAAGACTAGCTCTAGGAGTATTAAGTACTCCAACTCAGAACATATAATATCCATCCTCAGACTCTAAAAGTTTTTTGTTCTGTAGACAATAAGAACTCTCCTTGATTACTAGTTTTACTACATTTTTTGCATACAAGTAGTAAGGCTTTCCAGGGTCTAAACCAGTTTGGTCAAAATCTGGAGCAGTGAGCGACCCACTTATATTATGCAAAACCTCCCAAGTAGCTCCTACCGTATCATCATTATTTTCTAATCCTATTGTATTATGAATTAGCAATCCAGGTCTACTTATATCAACAATAAATGCGGCGAATCTATTTTCATCACCTAAGTGATTAGGAGAAAACTTAATATTTTCTAAACTAAATTGCTGAGAATTAGTACCAACAATTAATTGAGCTGTATGTACTGCAAGTGGAGTAATTTTCTCAGTAAAATAGTTTCCCTCTGGGTCAAACATCATATCAAATGTCTCCATTACGTCCTGCCAAGTTCTCTGCGTAAAATCACTTTGATTCTTTAAAGCATCACGTATTTCATCTAAATTTCCAGTAATCATATCTTCTAAGTCATTAACATTAAATAATGTGTTTACCCAATAGCCACCTTGTTGTACTAGCAAATCCCCATCTCTAAGGTTAACTAACATTACATCTTCTAGTTCTGACAGTTTAGTAACTCCTTCAGAATTGTTGTTATTATTGCCAGCGCCTCCACCTAAAGGGATGAGTGATTTTTCTACTAAGGCATACATTCCATCCTCATTTCTTACATAGTAAAATCCAGTTTTAGTTCCAATATCATTAATGGTATCTACTACGTGAATAATAACAGGAGCGTTAATTTTACCATCCTTTATTAAGTCTATGAAGGAATTTCCTTGCTGTATTTTTTACCTTACCCTTAGTTTGTATAACAAAGTCCGTATCTCTAGAACCAGCTATAACTTGCTTAGTTCCCAGAACGGAATCTGATCTAATTAACTCTTGAGACATTTTTTATTTTACTTCTATAATTAAATTATCCTTATCTTTCTCAAGTAATTCTAATAGCTTATTGTAAGTAGCCCTAGAATTTAATACTTTTCCTTTAACTAAATTTTTGCCCAACTAAAATGCACCCCTCTGTATCAGAACTAGTATTTCCACTGTGTATTCTTATTCCTAAAAAGTGAGGAACATTTAATAGCTCTGGAAGTATTTTTTAAATCTGTTAGAATAGGATAAAACAACTTTATATGTTCCAGAAGGAATTGCTGTCTTTCCTTTAATCTTTCCTTCACATTTGCAGTCTATTCCATTAGGAGTATAAGGACATTCATCTGGAAGTACTCTAACCGTATCTTCCAAAGTATCACAAAACCATTCCCCCATCAATGTAGAGCTTTCCTATCGTGTACTCTGAACCTTTAAAAATTCTATTCAATAATAGCTTCATAACTTATTACTTATAATAATTATTTCAAGATTAAACCATTTAAAGAGAATGTTCCGATTTTATTTTTAAATTTGGAGTTCATCTTTAGATGGTTCCAGTCTGCAAATATATAAATAATTATGCCTTATTCCGAATTAATTAAGTTAAATTAAGTTAATATACTCTAAACAAAAAATACCACCGATACAATTAAGTACCGATGGTATCTTTAGCTAGTTAGCTTTTTATTTGCCTTAAATGTATTTACCAACTCGTCTACATCCTTATCAGTAAATTTAATTCGTCCTACTGTAAATCCGCCCATTCTCTTGATTTCTTCTCTGGCTGCTTCTCCAAGCATATCCACATTTATATTTCCATTCTTATCAATAAACAGATCTATAATTGGTCCATATTTATCAACAGCGTTTTTAACTACATAATTTACAACAGCTTGTGTAGGCAATGAATTTAATCCAAACATAGTAGATGCTAAGTTTTTAGCATATGGTTCAAATGTTTTTACTAAAAATCTCTTTATCGCTCATAATTTATTAATTTAATTACTGGTTATTTGTAAGCATCTCCTCATATTTTTTTCTTGAGGTCTGGGTCATTTTCTAGTAAATTTAGCAACTTGTCAATTTTTTGTTGCTTGGCTCTTAACCCTTCATTTACCCTCTCTTTTTGCTGTTTTGATGGTTGTTAGAAGGTTATTAGCAGCTATTTTTCCGTCTGGAGTAGTAACATACTCCACAGCAAATTTGCTTCCTAAATATCCCAAAACCCTGCCTCATATGTCTGTTTGGCAAGTTGATATTCTCTTGACTCTGCCATAACAGCTTGCTCTTCTGAACTCATAGAAGAAACAATTTTATTAATTTCTTCTAAGACTGGTACAGACGCCTGCTTTTGTTGCTGCATTGCTTGCATAGTTTGCATTTGCTGCAAGTAGGTAGTCTGTAAGTCTTGAAGATTAGTACCAAACGGATTTTCAAACATACTAATTAAATCTTTCTATAAGAATATTTACGTTATAAGCTGGAGCATTAACTGAATTAATATTTAATGCAGAAGCTCCCGTATTTGTGATAGTTATTACATCTCCTTTATTAAGAGACAATACTGTCTTAATCTCATACTCTGTATTTATGGCGGTTGCACCACTTGCTACTGGAGCTGCAGATACTATAACACCGTTTACAGAAATAGTAGGTATAATAGTAGAAGAAACAGTCACAGGAGTACCTATAGCAGAAACATCTATCATATATGTACCCTTGTTAGTAACAACTAATGAGTTACCAGAAACTATAATATTGTTAGCACTAGAAGTAGCTACAATGCTTCCTGGTTGTAAAACTCCGCCTAATGCCGCCCAAGTTTGGGTAACATTATTCTTTATATAAGTGTATCCAGGCGTACTGGATACACTTCTTCCTGCAACAACTCATATTTACTTCCTTTTTAAATTACTATAAACTTTGAGAATTTCCGCAGCATCCTGTCCAAGTAGTTCCGCTGCCATTAGGAGTGAAAGGAGTACAATACAAAGGAGTGATATTAGGAACAGGAGCACATAGATTACTATAAGCATACTTTAATTCTCCATCAATTTTGTGATCTAATTGTCTTTGTAGATAAGCATCAGAAATCAAGTTCTGTTTTTCAGCTCTGCAGCAGCAATCGTCGGTATATTTGTTAGCCTTAACCTGAGTTAATTCGAACATTAATGGAAGAGCAGCAGCAGTAGCGGCTTCTTTCTTTTCAAGTTCATTAATTCTAACATTCAATCTAGTAAATATATCAGTTTTTTCCTGAATATCTTTTTCTCTATTTGCTGACAATTTGTCGCATAGAGTAAGATTTTGAACGTTATCTCTAGTAATAAGGTCTACATACATATTACATTTTTCTCCTATATCCTGGATACGTCCTTGATAGTTTTGGTCACTCAAAACTTTAGTTTGACCATTGATATAAGTGTATAGATCTATATCATCTTGCATAGACTGTACTCTATTAGACCAAGCTAAATTATCAGCCATTTGACCTTGAGCATAAGCCATTTGCATTGCTCTTTCTGCTAAGCTACAGTTTCCGTTGTTTCCTCCAAACAGACCACCTAATAGTCCGCCATTGTTTCCACAACCGCATCCGCCGTTGTTAGATAGAGCAGCTAGACCTGTACCAATGATACCAAGAGTTAAAGCTTTTAGAACCGAACTTATCTTCGGCTTCTGACATTGTTAAAAATTCTGCCATAATGTTTAAAATTGTGTGTTAGTGATTCGTCTTATCTATTTTTTACGCGTAAAATCAAATTTTTATAGAGTAGTTTTTCCCTTTTATTTACACTGCAAAGATAATATAAATCTATGAGGTTGTCAAATAAATTATTAAAAATTGTTAAAATTAACAATTATAAAGAAAGCGTGCTAAAATCTGTTAAAAGATCTTAACACGCTTTTGTTAAAAAATTATTAAATAAACTACTTATGTGATAATTATATAAATATAGACTATTATTACTTAGCTATTTCTACATAAAGACCAACTAAAGCTGATAAATCATGATATACTGGCTGTCCAGAGTTTCTAGTACATTTATAGACCACACCATTTTGTGAATAATATTTACCAGCAAATAATTCCATATTATTATTATAAGGAATAGGATCTTCTAAAGTTCCTTGATTAGTTTCGTTAATTTCTTCATATAAAGCAGCAGTATGAATTGAAGGTGGTTGATTTTCTAATACAGTAGCTATAGTCTGTTTAACTTTATATAATTTATTTTGATACAATACTTTCATTCCAGTATCTAATTTTCCACCTACAAAAGATTCCCATTTAGGATAAAGTAATTTCATTGAAAGAGATTGTTCATCTGTAAGTTCCAAAGTGTTAATAAATGATTGTGCAAATAATACACTTTGATTTACTACAGAATTTTCTTCATATTCTTTTGCAGCTGTTACTAAACCTTCAGAAGTTAATTCTACCTTATCAGGAAATTTAATATCATAATTCACTTTTTCCAAATCTTCTAAAGAAGTACACTTCTTAATAGAATCTATTAAATCTTCTCTATTACTTTCACAAGTTTCATAGTATTCATTTAATCTAATCATTGCTTGTAAAGCAGACTTACTGTCTAATGAGATACCACAATCTACACAAGGAATAGTAACATTAGCATCACTATTTTCACATTTAATTTTAATAGTAGATATAGCATCTTTACTTAACACACATTTATGACCATTAATTGATGTTTCGTTTTTAATAAAAAATTCATTACACCAACTTATAATGGCTTGTTTAATATCTTCTATAGATGGTTTAAAATAGAACCTTTCATAAGTCCAAGTAGCTAAATTCGTTGGAATTGTTCCAGGTTCGTTTTCTGGAGTGCCTTCCTCTTTATCAAATACATCTTTATAATACCATCTAACTACAAAAACGTTTTCACTTTCTTGTTCAAATTGTTTGTAATTAGTCTTTAAGTCAGTAATTCTAATCATAATTAATAATTGTTTTGAATTATTTTGTTTAATAATCTATGCTTAGTAGTATATTCTTCTTTACATATAAATTTACTATAATCTGGAGCTATGTCCACTACTTCATATCATCTTTTAGAAATCATATTAGCATATTTCTTTCTTATATTATAGGATTCGTATTTACCTAAAAACCCATAGTAGCTATTAAGAACGCTTATGAAATGCTCAGCTTTTTTCTGCTGGATAATATTCATATTTCTCAGCTAGATCGTTGAATTTAAATATAGTTTGATGTAAGTATGCTACTGTCCTGTTTGCAGAATATTTAAACTTACCTTTAACTACAGCTCCTATAAATTTACAACCTTTCTTATAATATTGAATGTATAATTTCTTAGGGTGTAAAACTATTTTAAAGATTATCTTTTAAGTAATTTCTTATTCACGGAACAGAATCTAATAGTAGTTTTTTGTCTTTACTTATTACAAAGAAGTCGTCTACATATCTGCCATAGTATTTGAATTTCTCTACCATTAGTTTGTCAAAAGTATTCAAATAAAAATTAGCAAACATTTGACTTGTTAAATTACCAATTGGCAGTTCATAATCTTTGTCTACAGTAAATAAAGATTTATTAGCTGGCAAATCATCTCACATGAAATCTGGAGATTTTCTAATACAATTGTTTTGAGGGCAATTGTTTACAATTTTGTTACTAGTTCTAGTATTATATCAACATCATCTTCTTTATAATTTTCTTTTATAAAAGTTATTAACATTTTCAATAAAGTAGGTTTATGGATAGACATAAAAAATCCTTGCAGATCAAATTTAGCAATGTAACAAGGTTGAGTGTAGTTTTCACTACACTCTTTTTACTTGTTCATGAAGTCTATTTATTCCGTATAGAGTTCCTTTCTCTACTCTACAATTGTAATTGTCTTTTTATAAATTCTCTCTCAAATAAGGGTTCTAATCTTAACATAACTAAATGATGTACAACCCTATCTCTGAAATCAGCTGCAAATACCTCTCTCTTTTTAGGTTTAGTTACTATAAATGCTATACTTCTTCCTATCTCATAAGTTCCATCCATAATATCTTTGTATAGTTTAGCACATTCTATTTCCCAATTTATTTCAAATTTTAATGCATTACAAGTATTTCTCTTATTTTTCTGCATTTGTAATAAGCAGAAATTACATCCTCTAAAGCAATCATACAATATAATTAGGGCACTTAAAGAATATCAGGGGGGCGACAGTAGTTGGTGTTGTTCTTATCGTTGTTGTTGATGTTCAGTGTTGTTATCATAAAGCATTTTATTCTTTATTTCATATAGTTTTTCCATTCTATATGCTCAGACTATATCTTTATCCTAACAGGATAATGGGCGCTCGTGTTAGTATTATGTTCTCTTAAAATTTAATTCGGATTTTTTCTTTTAAATGGTAAGAGTTTCAACTATTAGTCGTTGAACCTTCTAAAGTTGTTAAGCTCTAGCTTGGCTGCTGATTGTCCATATTAATAGGAGGATTTCCAGCAATTCACCCCCATTTTTCTAATATTCATTACTGAATATTGAGGCTTGTTTAGTAAACCACTATCTCAATTCAATTTCCACGCGTTGTTCGACGGTACTCCGTTGCGTTCTTACGATTATATTGTCTTAGCTATTTCGTGTATTTTTATATATAATTTTTGTAATATTTTTACACAGGGTCTAGCACGTAAAGCAGCTTCTTTAAGTTTGTTTAAAATAAATAAATAACATCTTACTCTAAACTTAGGCTCCTCCTAGCATAACCTTAGTCACACTAGCTCTATTTTATATATTGTTGTTAAGATGCTTGCATACATAAGCATTCCTCTATATTAGAGAAATGTTGAACGAAACGTGCTTGTTGTTGATAACTTATCAACTCTTTTTCAAAACTGGCTCTTATAAAGTATTTTTTACCGTTTCGTATTTAACCCTATATTTTTTCTAGACAACTTTGTCTAGTGTTAGGGTTTTCCCAGTTTTTTTGATGAGCTAGCGCCAAATAGGCTACTAGCTCACAACTATTATCCATAATTCTGTCTCCTAATGTAAATCTTGAGTTTTTAGGAAACGTTTCTATACATCCTATTACTTCTAACATAAACTTATATGTTTTCTCATATAACGGTAAGCTTTCTATCTTACTTTTCATGTCATATTGCTCTTTTGTTTTAGTTTTTAACAAAGTTAATTTTACTTATATTGTTTCATTTAATTTCATCTATATTTTATAGTACATATCAGGGGCGACAGTAGTAGGTGAGTGTCCTTATCGTAGTCGGCGACGTCACCACTATCTCAATACAATACCCACGCGTAGTTCGACGAGGACCCGTTGAAGCCCAATGATAACCTGTAAGCATAGCTGTACCTCCAATTTTACTTAGAGCACTATCTACCTGAGATTTATTATTATAAGCTGTTTGTCATTCACCCAAAGCTGGAAGGTATCCTTTTCTATTTTCACCCCCAATATTAATGGACTTCGATCTACACCAACCAGCAGCTATATCTTTTTACTAGAACCTAAGGCAGATATAATTTTATCGGTATTAGAATTTCCGTCATAGTCTAACTTAGCTTCAGTATTATTTGTAATATTACTTAATCCTGGAACATCTGTACCATATCCACCTCATTGGATACTATCATTGCTGTTTGTCTTATCTATAATAAAACTACATTTATCACTAACAACAGCAACTCCTACAGCTTTACTATTGTTACTAGTGTTCCAACTACCTACAGCTGTAAGTTTACCGTCACTATCACAAATATATACACCATTAGCAATCTTAGTATAAGTCATAGTTACTGATCTAGATACTTGATTAGCTGTGAAAGATTGAGTAGCTGGAGTATTATAGCCCTTTATATTAGAAGCTGAAATATTATAACTAGTTCCAAATGGAATTTTATAGACCTTTGGAGAAGTAGTCTGAGAACCCTGACCACTTACAGTAATAGTATAACCAGAAGCTCCAGTCACATTCACAGTTAAAAATTCTGATTGATATGTGCCGGTTTTCGATTCACTAGCTTGGCTAGTTGTTCCAGTAATATTTCCAGGAGCTTTTTTATACCCAGTTATGCTAGAAAAACTGATAGTGTAACTAGCTCCCAATGGAATCATAATAGTTTGCACTTTTGCATCATTTGTAAAATTTAAAGTATCGCTAGTACCTCAAGCTACTGTAGCGGTACTATTGCCTAACTCTTCAGTTTGATTAGAGGATCTTGTGACAGACAATTTTGTAGATCTATATTCTCCTGAAACTTCCTTACTTAAGGTATTAGCAACCCCAGATAATTGTGCTGGTTTAGTATATCTTTCAATATCGGAAAAATCAATTGTAAAAAGAACTGCCAAAAGGGATTTTAATTGTCTTAGTTTCTTTTCCTGTAAAACTTAGTTTTTTATTTACAGAATCGTATTTTACTGTAGCTGTGCAAGAAGATAGAGTATCAGCTTGATTGCTAGTTATTTTGACTCCTACGATTCCAGTCTCATAAATTATGTCTACAATTCTAGTGTTACCGGCCTCTGACATAAATTCTTTCGAAGCAGGGGTCTTGTATCCCTCTACCGATGTAAATTCTCCTATAGTGTACTGCTTCTCAGCTGGAACTTTTACAGTTAATACTAAACCTTCAAAAGTTAGCTCCTGCTTTAAATCTCCATAACCAACTTTTAATTTAACTCCTTTTAAAGACTCTATATCATTTGTTTGGTTAGATGATATATTAATTATTAGAGTTTCTTCAGCTATAGCACCTCCCTCAGCTCTTCAATCTGCTCTTCCATTTTCTATTTTGTAACATCTATAAAACGAATAGTCTTTGCCATCAAAATACCTAACCTCGTCTCCCATTTTATAACTAATAGTCAATCCTTCGTAATTAAATGTAAGCAATGACTCGTTTGGCTCACTAGTTATAGTCTGAATTGGGTAAATAGGAACTTCTACCCAATTAGATTTATTTCTACCATATATTTTTCCATCTTTAGGAGCTTCTGGATAAGGTTTAACTACTTTTATTGGAATGTCTTTCCAATCATTCTCCACTTTTCCTTTAATATTCATACCTTAACAATTTAGATTTTGCTTGAATTCTTCAATCTGCTTGACCATCTTTAATATTGTATAGTTTATAAAAATCTTCATTATACATTACTAAATCTCCTATACTGTAATTATAAGTTTTATCATTCAAAGAGAATGTAAGTAAAGATTCATTAGGTTGAGAATGTACTTCTTGAATAGGATATTTGTTAATATCTACTCACTTTCCTTGTTTATATAAATGTAGAGCATTGTCAGTTGGAAGTTCTTCTTTAGACGGTTCTAGTATAGGTTTTCATTCTTGATTGTCTTTGTATTTTAGTTGCATTTTTATATTTTTATAGTGAGTACAGGGGACGTATGGCGGCGCCCGCACCGTCCTTAGAGTTGTCGTTCAGGTAACCATAGTTCTTATACAAGATCCACGCACGACCATACGTGCGCTCCATGCTAGTCCATTCATAAACATTGAGAGCAGCACCACTAATCTTACTAAGAGCACTCGAAATAGTATCTCAGTTATTATAGATAGTTCACCATTCACCTCCGGCTCCTAAATAACCATTTCTAGTAGTTCCGAAGGGGTAATAGATTTACTACGACAGTATTTAGCAGCTACATTTTGAGTATCTTCTGACATTATTATATCTGTATTATGTTCTCCATTGTAATCTGTTTTAGCTTGTGATTCTGAGGTATAATTAGTTAAAGATAAGTCTTTGAGTTGGTTACTCCACTTCTGATCATTTGAAGTTTGATTATTTTTATCTATAATAAAACTACATTTATCACTAATAACAGCAACTCCTACAGCTTTACTATTGTTACTAGTGTTCCAACTATCAGGTTTTACTAAGCTACCATCATTAGAAGCTATATATACACCGTTAGATAAGATAGAAGTAAATGGTATTTTTTTTAAATTCTTCTACAGATAATTCCTGTATTTTACCTCTATATTGAATACGAGAACCGATAACGACATCAAGATCTTCAGAATTATAATAAGTATGAAAGTAGGCGACTCCGCATTGACCAGTTGCAGAACTACCTGAACGTCTACCAATATGTCAATTAGGATCAGCTACCAAGCCATAATCACAATAATGTTTAACAGAAGACGCATCTACTTTTATAGGAATTATATCCCCATGCTTGCCTCAATACATTTTACTTATGTACCCCTCTCTACTTGATCCTCCTATATCCACTATACGGTGACTAGCAATAGGAACTGCATTTTGCTCAAATCCATCATAAATGTAATAAGTGGAACCATTAGAAGATATTCCCCCATTCATTCATTTTTACCTCCATAGAAATCTTCTATGCCTAAGAAACTAATTTGAGTAGAGGTCTTTCCATCATTATTACCTAATGAGGATGTAGTACCAATAGTTCTAGTATATGAATTCTCTCCAGTACCGAATTGTTCCATTCCTTGAGGATTTCTATTACCATATTTGGCATAAAATAAATGAGCTATTTTGCAATGAGTTTCATAGTCAATAATATCAAACCCATTTCCTAGTGCAGTAGCTAAATTATGGTATTGAGACGCTTTTTAAACTTCCTGTAGACTTGACTCCCTTCTTACTAATTATAACTTTGTTTTTGTCTAACAGCCTCAGTAACTCCTACTAGTACTCTTCTACTAAATACTTTATTTTCATCAGTTTTATTTCAAGTAACATCATTAGTTGCATCATCCTTGTCTTTATGAATTAAAGTAATAGGATGATTTAAATTTTGTATGCTGTTTATATCATACTCTTCTCCTTTATGTTCTAATCAATAACTTGGGATATCCGTCATTCAAATTCCCATAGAACCATCTAAAGCTGCAGGAGTTCCATCATAAAACAATTCAGAATTATTTTCATATAAATAGCAAATAGCTACTCCTCCTTGATACGGCTTAGCTAAACATCTTCTTCCTTTAATTCAACTAATATCTCCACTAGTAGGAATCTCTGGATTTGAATTATTATCATTGCAAATAAAGGAACATCTTCCTTTACTAGGATAAATTGTTTTTCCATTATATAAAACCTGCTTAACGGGTTTACCGTTAAGCATTAGTTCTATATCTTTTCCATTAACTATTATAGCCATTAGCTTACTCCTCTACAATAAAATATAGTACATTATCTGTTAAAACTTTATCTCCTAAAGCGTCATACTGGTTTCGTGTCAATATTTTCTGTTTATCGTCTACATACTTTTTGGTGGCTGGCTGATAGTCTCCAGTAGGAGTATATGTTTCAGTATTATCTTTAGTTAATACGTTATTTTGTAAATTATCAACATATTTCTTAGTGGCAGGATTGTAATCTCCTGTAGGAATAAATTCCTCAGTATTATCCTTAGCAAGATAATTACCCTCAGGAATTACTACCTCTTCCCAAGACTTGTCTTTACGGGAATACAGTTTGCCATTAGCTGGAGCCTCTTCAACACATTCAACCTCAGAAGAAGTTTCGTTAGTATCTATTCATAAAACTTCTTGCCCTGCTGGGGCTTCTGCACTAACTAAAACATCTTTAGCTTCAATTTTAGTTGCATAAGTACTATTCGCTTCTGTTTTAGTTAGCATATCACTAATAGCAGAAGCATCTACTTTTTTTTTAGTGCTTCTTGAGTAGCCGTAGATATAGGCTTGTTTGCATCAGATGTGTTGTCAACATTGTTTAAGCCTATATCATTTTTATCTAACACAACATCTCCGCCTCTACCAGCTACAGAAGTGACTTTATTTACTTGCGCTCCAGCTTCAATACCTTGAAGTTTTGGTGAAGTTTTTCACTAGACATTAGCCCGGCTTCTGTTGTACTAGCCATAGAAGAAGTTCCTCCTAGAGGATCCCAGTCAGTTCCTGTTCATGCATAGTTAATATCAGTTTTAACAACATTTCAAACATCACCTACTTCATTACTTTGAGTTGGAAGATCTTGATAAGTAGGTTTAGAACCTTTGTATTTATAAACACCTGGAATGTTTACTCCGTCTATAAGATCATCTACTTCAGTCTTTGTATAAATATCAGGTTTATTTAATATTTGTGCTCCTCCAGAATTAGCATTCCAATCAGCTTGTGCTAATCCATCTAGTTTTTTCTTGTCTTCTTTAGACATTAGACCATCTAAAAGAAGGGGCGATGCCAATTCTGTTGTTCCCTCAACTAGCCCTCATTTGGCTCTTCCATCTGAGATGTCAAATAATTTGTAAAATCTATATTCTTGTTTATCTGTATCGTAAAATCTGCATTCGTCTCCTATTCTATATTTATAGTTTGTTCCTTCTAGATTGTAGCTAAGTAGCGACTCTCCAGGAAGATTAGATACTGTTACAATTTCAGACATTGGGTAGTAAACTCCCTGAGTCCAAATTTCTCTAGTGTCCTCAATAAATGCAATAGAGTCTGGTTTTACCTCGGATGCAGATAACTTAGCTTCGAATCCAGCTTTTGTCTTCGCTTGAATAAATAATGTTTCTATCATATTATTAAGTTATTGTAGTCCAATTTGTGTTATCAATAATGCCTCCAACTATGACTCCTCCTGAATCGGTTATAGTTGTTCATGCTACATCAGGACCTCTAGTAATCATAGCATGAAGCTTACTTTATAGCAGTTTCAAAACTATCTCCGGGCTGAGGTTGAGAGTTGTCTTTAGATGGTCCATAGTCTTCTCCAAGTATTCCATCATAGTCATAGAACTCGCCGTGAGTGTATATTTGTCGAGTGTCTTTGATAAAAAAACAATACTAGTGTCTAAGATATTTCCAGATTCCAGCTTCTCCTTAAATTTAGAGAATGTTTTGAAATGAATAAACCTCTTTTCAATAGCCATTGTACTAGTATATTTAAAATGAGAGGGGAATTAACCCCTCTCTGTTAGTCTTCTTCACCTCATTCTAGTAGAGATTCCGCGAACTTTTTAGCTCCTTTAATAGTTTCGGAATCTTTAGTATCTCCGTTAGTTCCTTTAAGTTCTGTTTTTGCTGCTTTTACTTTTGAAGTCCACTGAAACGTTTACAGTGTCATTACCGTTTAACTTAGTAATGGCAGCTTCATTAGCTGTGACACGTTCTTCTAATTCTGTAGTACTTGTAGCATTTTCCTTTATCTTATCTTCTAATTTCTTTAAAAGTATTATAGTCAGCCGAAGCTCCACCTTTTATACCTGCTATGGCATCAGTGTTAACCTTAATTTGTGCGTCTAGTTTAACATCGGCATCATTTAAACTAGTAGCGTCGGCTATATAATTTGATTCTGAATTAGCTACATAAGTATCTGTAGACTGTCCAGTAACTGCTTTTCTTGCATTATCTGCATCAGTGCCAGCTTTTTTAGCGTCAGCAATAGCTGAGTCAATCTCAGATTGAGGTTTAAGTCCTGTTAACTTAGCAATCTCTGTGTCTAGTACCAAAGATTTACCTACTTCCTCATCTACCTTTTTATCTAAAGCTGCTTGAGTAGCTGTAGAAATAGGAAGATCAGTAGGAGCTAAGTTTTCTACATTACCTAAGCCTACTTGTTCTTTTGTTACTTCGTGAGGATTTTCTTTATCAGCTACGTGAGCATTTACTTTATCAGTAGTAGCTTTACCTTTACTACCTTCATAAGCAGTGCCAGCAACCTCTCCTAATACTAAATTACCAGAAGTAATTTGAATGAGACCTGATGTATTACCGCCCCAACGATATTGCTTGTTACCATCAGCTACAGCAATGTAAATCTTTCCAGCTTCTGGAGTTGTTCCAGCATCTACTGCTGTTGCAGAAGTAGCTTTAAATAATTTCTTCTCTGCAGTAGCATAGAATAATTGTTCTACTACTAAACCAGATGTTGGAATATTAGCTTTTGCAGCTACGACTTTCTGAATTTCAATTACATCATCAACGTAACTTGGAAGTTGAGTAGAAGGAACTTTACCATCAGAACCAAGGCTTGCAACACCGTTTGCCTGACCTATTTTAGAGCTGTCAATCTTAGAATCTACAGACTCTTTTAGCACTTTTTACCTTGTTCTGCAGATAAGGCTTTATCAGCACCGCCAGTAGTTAAGTCATTTACAATCTGAATAATTGACTGACCTCCAACATCTACGCGTTGCCATCCAGAGTAGTCACCTGATGTAATTTTAGCAACATCTTTTAGAACATATAATGCTGGTTTACCTCCATCATCAGCTACTACCACTAACATACCTTTTTAAAGTAGTTCTTAGCAGAATATGTATCAGCTGCAATAAGATCTGCTTTTGTAGGAACTAATGTACGAGCATCGAGAGGAGCTTGACCACCTGGTTCGAAGTTTACAGCAAATGCAGCAACACCAGCAGGACGATTACCTGTAGCAGCGGCTAACATAATACCCTCATCCATAAATGGAACAGTTGTACTGTTCATAGCAACTTTACGGAATACTTCATCAGTAATCTCTTCACCTTCGTATGTATAAGACTCAGAATTTAGCATTCTTGAAACATTAGCAACAGTAAATCTTAACTGTAGTGCTCCAGATAAAGCTCCTTGTGTAGTTAATTTCTTATATGCTACATCATTGCCTTGAACTAATATATTCCCTGCATCAGAAATTACATAGTTGGCTGAACTAAATACTTCCCATTTACCAGATACGGTATTAAAGAATTCTACTTTAGTTACATTCTTTTGAGAAGGGAATTTAAATTCAAGACGTGTTCCAGTAGAAGCTTCAGAAGCAAATTTAGCTCCGATTAAAGTATCAGTCCATTTTTTTAACGGAAGTTTAGTGTCTGGAGTAGGACCAGATGGCATACTGCTCTCTCCACTACCTGTAGAAGCATTAGCTCCGTTACAAAAATATGGATAAGTACCAAAAGATTGAAGTGCTTGCTGTTACACTGCCTGCAGGTAGTGGGTTGGGGAGTAAGACTTGCTTTATTACCTTTAGATGTTAACAAAGTATCACCTTTGACCATAATTAACAGTTAGGTTATAAGTCATTTGACCAAGTGTAACTTTTTGAGAAGCATTTAAAGCAGCAGAGCCTAGTTTAATAGTACGTCCAGTTTCAGCACCTGCACGATTTTTATTAGACTGTCCTACTACTGTACAAGTACCTCTATTAAATGAGGCATTAAAATCACTTTCAGCTCCAGGAGCTGCAGCTCCAACTTCATATATACCATTAGAAGCCCAACTACCTTTAGGAGAAATTGAACATGATGGATTTTGAACACTAGGTTGAATTTCTTCAAAAAGAATATCATCAAAAAATTTGGGATAGTGTCTTTTTTCTCCAAGTCCTCTACTTTTGTACCTTTAGATAAACCGCCATGTTTTTCTGAGTAGTTAATTCATCAGGTAATTCTGATGTGTACATCAAATTAGCAGAAAGTGTGTCGTCAATACTATCTAATTTAGCTTTTTATCTGCTGCAGACATCAAACCTGCCTGTTGTGTGGTAGCTGTAGCAATAGTAATTGTGTGTTGATCTCCACTAGCATCCGTAAATTGAATAGACCCATTATCTCTAAGCTCTACTGATACTAATGATTTTTTTAAGTTTCTCGGCTAAGGTTCCGTCTATTCCATAGACCTTGCCGTTCATTAAAATTTCGCTGGTGTCTTGAGCAGAAATAGACTGCATCTAGATGCTTACTAGCAGCATCATAGGAATTTTTACTTCCTCTAAAAATTTAACTCTCGCCATAAAATTTTTAAATTTAATCAATTACGTCGTGTCAATCTATACTTACATATAATCCATCATTTTCATCTATCAACAAATTACCCTCTTTTAGAGGATATACTAACAGTTGAAGACATTTTAGCTAATGATATATAATATGTATGTACTATATGTTCATCTAATGTACTATACAATTTATAAAATAAAATATAATAATTTCCACCCTTATTAACTGGGTTTGAGACTGAGTCGTATTTCTTTCAATCTACATAATTAGAGGATATTGTTGTATTTGTTCTTCTGTTATGTTTTCTATATACAATCCATAGAGTAACTCCTTGTTAGGAGACTGAAATTTACCCAATAAGTTCTCCTCAGATATGGATTTTTCCGTATAGTTTTATAAACTCTCCATCTCTTATAACTTGTATATTACCAGTCAGACCTTCTGTATCTATTGATATAATCTTATTATCCTTAACTTTTACATCAGCAGAAACTACATTATCTTGGCTAGTAGAGAAGACTATTGTGTTCGTACTTTTAAACGTACAAATTTCGGCTATTTTTTCTAGATTAACAAATATTTTATAGCCACTCTTAAAAATACATTATAAGAATAGTATCTCCTTCTTCTATTTCTACTCCAGTTTTAGCCGCTTCTAATACATCCTCTGCAGTAGCTTTGCGAGTTATACTACTAGTAATGTAATCTCCTGTTTCTACTCAAATAGTGCTTATTATCTCGTTTTTTAGATTTCTAAGATATATAGGTCTTCTGTTATCGACAATCTCCCCATATTCCAACTTAGCTCCAAGTTTGTCTATTTTATCTACTTGAGATTTATAAGAATCTGTAAAATTATTATCTGTATGAACGTATTCTGGATCCACTATGTATCCAGAATCGTTCTCTAACTCGCTTAATTTAGTAGGAATCTTTACTCTCTTTTTGATTGTCATGCACCCTCTAGTTGTGGTAACTACAATTGTATTATCGTCATTAATTTCCATTCTCAACCAAATTTTAAGTTATTCTACAGTTGTTCAATCTAAATTAGATTTCAACTTATTTAAATCATTTTTGTTTTCAGTAGTAAAATCCTCAGTTGATAGTCCTTTCCCTTCAATTTTATCAACCTTACCATTTAAAGAAGAAACATCCGCTTTAGATTCTAATTCTGCTTTAGTAGCCAATCCTGAAATATCCGGAATTTCTGTATCACTTGGGAGTGCTCCAACTTCTTGAGCTGTATATTGAGGCTTATTAGGTTGTTTAGCCCATTCTGGAACTGTTGGATCGGATTCTTTGTTTAATAAAAACATCGTCTAATATTTTTCAAGTTCCTTCCTGTCTGCCGTAATATCTACTATCTTTTGGAGCATCTTTTATGTAACTAGAATCATGGTTATGAGTAGTAATATCTCCAATTAATACATTTTCTACCTTTTCTTTAGTAAGTTCATAATCACTACTTACCGAGATATTAGTATTAACATAATCATTTTTCTTCTCAACTCCAAACTCACCAAGTTCCTCCTTGTATTTTAGGAGATTTTCCGGGTTCTCCAGACGGCAACACAAAGTCGAATATAGCTTCATGCTCATTACCTGAGTTGGTTATTTTAGCTGACTCACCTTCGGTAACAGTTCCTACTTTAATAGTAGCAGCATCTCCTTTGGGTAATACAAAATCAAATATTGCTGCACTTGAAGTTCCTGAGTTTGTTATTTTAGCAACATCTCCACTAGTTACATTTCCCACTTCAATAGTAGCTGCATCTCCCTTATCCCTTTGATAGTACCTACGTTACTCCACTTAGGATTAGAGCTTACATTACCTCCAGAACCTACGTAAACATAAAGTTGACCATTTATCAAGTAGGCATCTCCTGATTTACCTTCGGCTGGTAATTCAGACTCTGAATTAAGTTCTCCAATGATATTTAGTCCGCTACCAGTATCTCCTTTGGACCTGTAGCGTTACTCCAGTGTTAGTGTAGGAATCATTGTTTTCATCCCAAACTCACCATGTTCCCCTTCAATTTTGGAGGATTATCTGCAAACTCTTTAGCTCTATCAGCTTGGGTTGTAGCGTTAATTGCTGCTTGATTTGCAGATGTTGCTGCTTGGTTAGCTGTTCCAGCTGCAGTGTTAGCCCCTTCTGTAGCTGTATTAGCACTCTCTGCAGCCTGGTTTGCAGCCTCAGCTGATGATTGAGCCAAAGTAGCTTTGTCGTCTGCTAGGCTGGCTTTACTGTTAGCATTAGTAGCTGCTTGGTTTGCATTACCTGTAGCTGTATCCGCTTTGGTTGCAGCTTCAGTCGCCTTAGTTGCAGCGCTATCTGCCAATCCAGCTTTTTCATTAGCTAGAGTAGCTTTTTTCATTAGCATTATTAGCAGCTTCAGTTGCTTTAGCAGTAGCAGCTTTAGCTTCTTGTATAGCCTGATTTGTAGTTTCTACAGCATTATTAGCATTGTCAGCAGCAGTTTGTGCTAATATAGCCTTTTTATTAGCCGCTTCTGCCGCTTCTGTAGCTGCCGTAGTGGCAGTTTCAGCATTAGAGATAGCTTGTAAAGTTTTACTAGTAGCCTCTTCTGCCGCTTCTGTAGCTGCTATTGTTTCATTTTTAGCTGCTAGAGTATCCTGTCTAACTTGATCAGTTTCATTTTTTACATTAGTAGTTTCAGAAATAATTTGATTAGTCTTCTGTTCTCTAGCAGCTTCTTGCTGTTCTCTTATAGTTTCTTGAGATTTCCTAAGCTCTTCTGACTGTCTAGCTTCTCCCTCAAATTCTTTCAAATCAGAGGTAGCCTGAATAGCAGCGCTTGCAGCAGCCTTAGCCTCCTTAGCAGCATCTTTACTGTCTTTACTCAAAGATTCTAGCCATTCTTCTTCAGTGCCTTCAAATCCATGCTGTACTGCTATTTGATATGCAGAAAGTCCAGTAACACCAGTAGCTCCGGATAAGTCTGTTATGAATTTCCAAGATTCTTCAGCCTTCATATATAGTCTAGAGTTTTCTGGATCTTCTATATCCTCAGTATTTATGACTACAAACTCTCCAACTAGTACGTCTGGACTATTAAAGTTGTCCTCCATTTCTTGAACAGAAGAATAGGTTCTTTTTTATAACAAATGAGTCCCCAATAGCTTTAATTCCAGTATTCTCATATCTACCAGTATCAATATTATAAAACCACCAATAGTCATTAACTATTTTAGGAGGATTTTCGTTTAATGTCTCTGAAATATCTGCAGCTGCGTTAGCTCTGTCTGCAGCATTTTTAGCATCTTCTACAGCCTGAGGCAGGTCTTTATTTTGATCTAATATCTCTTTATATTCATCTGTAAAATTGTTATCAGTATGCTGATATTGAGCATCTCTGATAAAATTCATATCGTTCTCCAGCTCACTTAATTTAGTTGGAATTTGGCAGTCCTCTGGACTAGTGTAACAACTTCTACTTGAAGTTAATATACCAGTGCCATCAAAAAATTCTTTACTCATGCAACAATGTAGAAGCTATATAGTTACTATTTTTAATATCTGGATATAACTCTATTAAGCATACAATATTCATTAAATCATTGTATTTTATTTTATATCCCTTTTCTAGCCTCTTAACTAAGTGATCGAAATCATGTATAGCTTTTCTTTTAAGCTTATTTATTACACCCACAGCCAGAAATATTTAAAAAGTATCATTGTTAAGTTTTTTTACATAAGCCATTACAGTAATTTAATTTACTTAATCTTACTGTGGCTCCTTCTAAATCTCCAAACTCTACTGAATATTTAATTATATTGATTGCCATTCATAGTACATCTCTATTAAATGTTAACTCACTTAGTTGATCGCTTTCACATCGTAAATTAATAGAGAGCAACTTCTCTGCAAGATAAAATATAACAATGCATTAAATAAAATATAGAAAAATGATTTTGACAAGCTACTGAGATAGTTGTGTTTTTAAAGGATTTCTTTCTAGTATTTCTTCAATACATATTTCTGTAGTAACAGAGTTTTTATATTTGTAAAACTTTTCATTATCAATATAATATACAGTATCATAAGTATATATCATTCCTCCATCCTCTAATGCCTGATCGAACCATTCCTTAGTTGGAAGAACTATATGATGTACATCATACCAACCATCTTCTTTTATTTCGAATACATTAGACAGATCTATATCTGATATAAATACTCTTAATATCTTGGTTTCATTAACCGCATTAAATCTAACAACATCTATACTCTTAACCTCTGACCTTTTAAACCTTTGAAACACTGGAGTAGAGGAATCTTCTGGGGAGGAAATCTGTCGTAGCATCACTTATTCTAATAGCACAACTTTTTCTCCTCCCAGTTTACAAATGTTTAATTTTACTTCCATATTAGTATTTTACTTTATTATTGTGAGGATTCCCATCATACATTTGAGCCTCTTCTACTTCTACTTTTTTGTTTGTTAGTTTCAGCTACAGAGTCCTTGTATGCTTTATCTGTTCTAGCTTTATACCAATTAATTTCAGTCTCGGATTTTAGTCTATCTTGTTCTAATTTTATCTTAGCTTCATTAAGTGCTTCGAGCCTTCCATTAAGAGATTTATTCTCTGACATTAATTGCTGCAATTGCTGTTGAGACTGTTCTAATTGTTGTTGTATTTGACCTACTTGATTTGCTTCCTGTCGTTTCTTCTTTTAAAGAATTTCCAACATTATTTCGCAGTTCTGTCATACTCTTTACAGTAAGAGCCTCTATTAAATCTTCTGGATCGAGAGCTTGAGCTTTAATTAACTCCGGAACTATTTGTTTTATAGTCTCCATATCTCTAACTATATTAGAACTAGCTTCAATATTAATGTCATAGTCAGTTACAGTAAAAAACTCTGGAAGAGCTGTAAATACTTTTACTCCTTTATCTCCAAGTATTAAGGTCCCTTTTAAACCTTTTTTCCATACTTTTTTTTAGCCACATTTAAGCAATCTACTAATAATTCTGTTGTTAACAAATCCATTTGATGAGTAAATTGCTTAGTAATAGTAAATGAGTTTTTGTATTCCAACTTTTACATTAGTAACAGCATCTTTCTGCTGTATTCCATTTAGTCTTTCCCTAAATACTCCAGTTATAGATGAACAAGTATTCTCTATTCTGTCTATAGCCATTTCAATAGCTTCAATAGTCTGCGCTTTTACAGTATCGTCAAATCCAGTAAATGCAGTATTATTATTAAACGCAATTCCATCCTGAGAGGTGTCTATTAGAGCTACTCCAGCTTTCTTTTGTATTCAAGCCATTTCTGAACTCTCTCTGGAAGTTTAGTTCCCAAAAATTGTGGAAGCATAGATACATCCAACCAATCCCCCACAGTACCACTAGAAGCTAATAAAGAGTCTCTATAAAAATGTAATACATCATATTTATCTTGCAGATTTGCACATGCCAATACTAATGAATAAGGTTCTGAGCTTCTTGTAGAGAAATATATTCCGCTAGTTGATAAGGTACAAAAAGTAGGATTATCCTGACTTCTTACTACCTCAACAGGTTCATTTTGGGTAATATATAATGTATTTCCAATTTTTACTTGTTCGTATCTTTGCATTTTTGAAATCAGAATCAGTCTCTACCCATTCCACTGTATATACTGGAATTAGCCTATTAGTTAATACACCATACTGTTCGTTAGGGGAGTCCTGGAGTTAACTCTCTTCCAGCTTCTAGCCCATCAGAAGCCGGAAATCCAGTACATTGGTTATTATAGCTCCTAACATATATAGACGAACTGTCTGTTACAGTCTCATACATATTTTCTAAATCTTCTATATCTTCTTCAGATAAATGTTTTCCATATGTATTAAGAATTTGGGTTTTAGTTAGCCACTCTCTAACTACAGCTCTATAAGACAATTTTACGTAATTGGAACTAAAGTTTTTATCTATAAAAGTATTTAGAGGATCTAAGATTTTGATTTCAATGTTATTTCCTGATTTAGATGGTACTACTTTATAAAACGCGTAACCAGTGATTAGTAAGTCCAAAAGCAAAATTCTTAGTTTTTCTATTAGATCTGTGTCTCTTGAATTTAAAATATACTGAATAACATTTTGAGCAGCTACCTCATACTCGGAAATAAAATTCTGGTCTATATCTTCTATGATTTGATTTATTTGACCCTCTATTGCTTTATCGGTAATATTACGACCATTTAAAAAGGTAAGGATCGAATTATTCAAATGATTCTTAAGATACGTATATACATCTTTAACTATTTTAAGATGTTTATCTCGTTCTATATTACTAATCGTTTTAGAATCCTTGCAAGTTATTTTAGGGATAATTGGTGTTTCCAAAAATTCTCCTACAATAGCGTCCACATGTTTTCTGATTAATGGAATAAATTCAAGAGAAGTTGGATTTCCTATTCCAAAGTTTGATTCTAAATATCGAAATTGCTCTGGATCTCTAACTCCGTTATAGTAATTATAGGCTTTTTTCAATGTATATTTTGGGAAAACTAATTCATTAATAGCTTTGTTAGTAAAGTCTATCAACTCGTCTTCAGTCTTTTTCTTAGCCATTAGTTACACGCTTTGTATCCGAGACTATAGGTAGTATAGTGTAGATGTCTTAGTCTTAGTTCTTCTCTAATACATTTTAAAAAATCTTCTATAGTCCCTTCCTTATTAATTGTAATAGGTTTATCTACATTATTCATTCCTAACTCTAGGTGATATCCTATAACCTTATTTTCACCTTTCAATTCTTTCACTTTTAGCTTAGCTATATATTTAACACAATATACCTCTTTAATTAAATCGAGGATTACTTGTTCTAATTCTTCCGTCGTCATAATCAGGATATAAATTATAATTAGGTATTAGAGGATTTTGTTTAGGAATAGTTCCATATCTAATAATTCCTCTTTCATCTTTATATCATCCAAAGTCTTCTCACTCATCTTCGTAGACAGTCTCTCTTTGAGGTACGACCCTGCCATTTCTTCATCCCCCAGTTCTGCCATCCCCATAGCAGCTACAATGTCAAACTTTTTCTTATTTTCATATGAATATTTAATTAATTCTTGCAACATTTCCTCAAATCATATCTCTGAGGCATAATCACTAATATAGGCAGCTATTAAGTCTAGCTGATGCCTAATAATAGCTTCTGTTGCTGGGGCTCCAAATTCCTTCGATCTACCTCTTTGAGTGTCTGCCATTGTGGATCTTGGACGTCTCATTAAATACAGACTATCCTTCTTTCTATCTATCTCAAATAAGTTATGAAACTAACTTTGGATTTTTTCTAATACAGCTTTACAATTATAATACTGTAATAATTTAAGTGCAATTTTAAACGCTTCTCGAATATCCTTAGGTCTGTCTTTATATATAGCAACGTACTTTGGAGAATCCATTCCTCGTACTCTCTTTTTAATTACTATGCAAAAATTAGATCCATTTTTAGTTCCTTCAGAAGTTTCGTCCTGCCCTAAGTCAATACTATCTATACCTGCTACATATAAATTTTTATATACTGTATTTCCCTCATCTTTCTGGGGATGCTCTAATATAAGAACTTTACCTTTGGGATCTTTTATTCACTTAAACCCCTTAATATTTTCTTCTCTGTGTTCCTTCCTCCGAAGTCATATTCTAAAAACCCTCTTTCAGGTCTCGGTCCTACTTTATGGAGTATTATATTACTAAGCTGTTCTTGAAGTGCTACAATATCAAAATCATTATCTCCTTCTAGAGCTAAAGCATCGTCTGGAGTAAAGCAGAACTCAGCACAATCTATCCTATATACGTATCAGCTTTTCCAGATAGTAATAATTTGTTTCGCTGTTCCTCATAAAAAGCCTTGGCTTTCTTAGAATCTGTTACTCCTCTTTTATCTACATATCCATCCTTATTTACAAAGGTAAACGCTGGAATAAAATACGCTGTCAAGACTTGCTCTCCAGTTTTAGTGTAGCTATGTCTATAAGGTAATACTCCAAATCCTTCTGGATTATTGAATATTTCACTCAATCCAGCCAAAGCCGGTCCAGAGTCTCCCCCAGTACCCCATACTAATCTAGTTCCGAATTTTCTTCCAGAAATTTCTACCAAAGCCTTACTCTGCAAATATGTTTTAATAAGAACTGGATTAGAACCAGCTTCTTCAAAGAATAATCTGTCTGCACGGTCTCCACGAAGCTTTCTAGGAATATCAGCTGCAATCCCAAGTATTTCGGACATAAATCCAGACTCTTCCCGTTGTTTATTTAGTTTAGAAGCTCTTTTATGATAGTCAGAATTGTACTTTTGTCTGACATGACGCATACCTCCTTCAGAGTCAGCGTTAAGAAATTCTAATTGTTCCCAACATTTTCGTAATACTGCAGATAAGAAATCATCACTATATGCTGAGTATAATACGTGAGATTCTTCTACTGTGGAGTAAAGTCTAACCCCTAAAGAAGCCGCAATCTCACTAAAACCGACTCCACGAGCTTTTAATGCACATACATCATGACCAGTCTTTTTCACATATTTCTATATAATGGAAATATTCATACTGTTTAGCGTAAAAGGTAGGAAAGTTTGAACGTCTACCTCCACCAGCTACCTTAACAGTAGAAATATCTTTTAGTCTATAAAAATTTAGGAAAAAGTAATTGTCTCCTGTAATCCTATATCCATGAGATGTACCCTTCGTTGCATCTTCTAAACTGTTCTTTTCAAAAGTCTAGATATTTCTTAGAACCCTTTGGATAGGAGCAATACATTCCAGTATCTTGTTTTATTTTCCTAGTTTCTGTGAATCATTCAGGATTAAAATCTAATCCTTGAATTTCATTTATTGGTCTATATCCAGAAATTTCGTAACTTAGATTAGAATCAAAGAAGGTAATATTTTCACTAAGAGGGATATCCCAATTGTAAAAATCCTGCATACTGTTGTCAGAAACTCTATCCTCTATACGAGCTGCTTGCAAACCACTAGATACTTCTGGGTCCATATGTACTGGGCGTTATATATGGGATTCTCTAGTAAGTCTTTTTCACCAGAATCTATTATTTTATTGATTTCTTCAACAGCTTTTTCTACTACAGGATCTTGAATTTTCTTCTTTCTACCTCTAGGCATAATTAATCAAATGCTCCAAGCTCTTCGTCCCCTCTAATAGAGGAATTAACCGCTTGAATTTCTTTCTTATACATAACTTCTAAGTTCTTAAGTTCATCTACCACTTTTGACGCATTTTGCATTTCTGCAATAACATCTTTCGTTTTATATATTGGCTTTTGGGTAGCAGGGTCTCTTTCACTCAAATCCAAATCGTTAAAATAATCCGTAATTTTATCTACTACTCCTTGAGCAGCTTTGATAAATTTTAACGTTTTAGATGACTCCTGCAACTCTCTATATTTCCTACAAGCAGCTCTAAAAGTAGGATCAGCCCATTCTTCATCAGTAATATTAGCATCTTGTAAGCATTCTTGGTGTCTTTCCTGTTCATCAAATTGTGAATAAGGACTTAACCAATCTAACATAAGGAATATATATTTAAACTCTCTGAAAGCTCTTAATCGTCTAGTTCCAGTAGGGTCTTCCTTACATTTATTTCTTCCTTTTTCCCATAATCCTTCAAATTCCCTAACCAATAATATTTCTGGTTCATTTAATTCTAATTCTCCAGAAGCATTATTATATACAAATACTTTCATATTAATCCACTAAAAAATTTTACATTATTTTAATTTCGGAATACCTGAAGGTTTTAACATAACAAGATTATTCATTCCAGCCACAAAATCTGTATCCGTAGCTTTTTTACCAGCAGCTTTCAATGCTGTTAATAATTTAGTATTTTGAGAAGCTGTTCCTTTATATTCTACATCACCAAAAATTTTCTGGAATAATTGTTTTCTCCCCTCGAAACTAGCGTCTTTGGAGTCAAACCCATTTAACATCATCCATCCATATAAAGTAGATTGATCTAGTTTAGGTTTTTTAATTTTTGGAGCCGTAACTGTAACTTCTGGAAGTTCTCTCGGAGAAACCTGACTCTCAGTTCTTCCCCATAAAGCTATTGGATCAGATGTTCCAACATGAGCTACAGGTCTAGGAGATGACTTTTTTTTTTTACAGTAGTTTTTGTTCCTCTTGTGCAAAAAATAATTCCTCCCTGTAAATGTTTTTTAATATTTTCTGTAGCCTTTTTACTTTGCTCTTTATTAGGAGCTTTAACTTTCTTTTTAGGACTCCATCCATCTTCATGATGTCCTGAATTTCTGTTTAATTCTTGAAGACGTCTATGTTCTGGACTATTTTGTTTTATTTGGCCTTTCTTATATTTTTCTACAAGATTAGCGTGCTCTCCTTCATTATATTTTCCGCCTTCTTGCATTTTCTTTTTTCATTTTTCCTCCACACTTGCTAGATTCTATCTCACTTTTAATAGAATCCATTAAGGAGCCTTTTTTTCATTTGAACAGTAGATTTCTTTTGCATCTTGAACAAGGTTTCCTCCAGCCATAAAGCGTTCCACTTCGTAACCTTCAGGGCATCCTCCATTAAGTCTAATAATATAATCCAATTTACTTCCAGCTTTTGCAGATTTAACAGAAGTGTTTTCTAATTGTTGTGCCATAATAGGTCAAATTTCTTTATTAAATTGATTTGCTAATTCATCTAATCTATCTTTCCCTAATCTTTTAATTTCTAAGTCTAGTTGATCAGGTTCATTAACTTTTAATATCTCGGATAATCAAGAAATGAACCCTTGTTCTTTTAAATGGTTCATACGCCTATAAATACGAAAAGGAGACTACTTTGGGGTAATCTCCTATAATTTATAATTACTTATTTTCTACTTTCTGCAAATCTTTAGTATTCCAAACTGCTTCTTGAACTCTCCATTTGTAGTAAACCATCTACATTTAATACCTCTAAAAATACTCTACCGTATTTTTTACCATCCATAGGAGTATCCAATTTAAAGGTTCTAGTTTCTTTTTTTTACTACAATCATTATTGGTTTATTAGGAATATCTTGCTTTAGAGTTACAAGATCTCCTGGTTGAAAAAATACCTTTCTATCATAACTTACTACTATTTAATCGAAGAAAATCTTTCTGTAAGTTCTTCGTTGATTACTACTAAAACATTGTTTTGACTAACAACCCATAGAGCTTGTCCCAAAAATGGTGTAGGTCTTTGAGTTCCATTGATGAAAATAATATCGTCTCCTGGTCTTACATACTTAACTTCTGGACCAACTGCTACTACTTCAGCATATGCTACAGCCATTCTAGCAACTTCTTTCTCTCCAGTTTCGTGAGAGATATAAGTTCCGTCATATACTGAATAATAAGTCCAGATTCTGCAGTTTTTATTTTTGATCCCAGGGATTTTTATTATACATTCTAACTAAAATATTTCCATTAGTAGGAAGGATTTCTAGGTTAGTTGCTTGTTCTTTCACCTGTTTAGAACGTTCGAGTTCTTTATCTATATTTTTACAGAATGATTCAGAAGCCTCTTTAGTAGTTTCATTAAATGTCTTAATAGCACTTCTTCTTTTCTTCTTCACTAAGTTTTTCTGCTCCAATCATACTAACTGCACTTCCTCCCATTACCAAATCCATTCTTCCGTTATTTAACATAATCATTTAAATTTTAAAATTACCATAAATCATTAGGGCAATGTTCTTTATACACCCTAGTTTTTGCATCTAATAAACAGCCGCATATCCCACACCATGCTCCATCTTTGTTGAACATTTATTACAGATCTTTATTCTGCTATTTCTCATTGCTTCGTTTCGACCTGTAAGTTTGTACCAAAATCCTATAACTATGTGTTTTAGTTTTATTATAATACTTCTCATTTTCCAGCTGGACATTTCTCAGTTTTTAATTTTGCTTTTAGTTTTATTTTGCACCCACATCCTTTTACATAACCATCTAAAGGATGTATAGAGACATCTCCAGTTTGAGGATTAATATATAAACTATTGCTGCATATTCCTCCATTATTTGGAGAATATATGGGACAATTTTCACATATTCGTATTCTGGATTCTCATAGAGTTTGATTAATTCTTCCTTCCATTTTTACTTATATTTATAATTACAGTTGTGGCATTTGTAAAAAGTTATTTGATAACATCAATGCGGATTATTCGGCATATGGTTTGTTCTATTAATTATTTATTGCCACTGTATGTAATTATTAAAATTCTATTCTTTTTCTCTTGATGCCCTCTTTCTTGTATAAGCTCTTTTCTGTATTGAGATAGCATTCTTTCTACCTCGTTCTTTAAGTATTCTACTTCATGTGTGGATACGTTTCCATCATGATCAAAATATACAAGAATTAATTTCTTTATATTAAATTGAGGATTATTTTTCTTAATCATCCAAGCGTAGGTACTTAATTGTAGAGTGTAATGCATGAAATTACAATCCATTAAATTGTTTAGAGGAAACTTCATCATAGCATATTTTTTAGCAGCTGGATCGTATCCAGATTTCATTTTTAATTCCTTATTAGTGTTATGAGTAACAATCATTGATTCTCCAAATAGGAAAGTATGAGATGGACTATCCACCTCTAAACACTGTGTAGCTATTGTATCAACTCTCTCTACAGAAACAATATTTCTAAATGAATGTTTGTCTATCAATGGAAAATTAATATCCTGATTTCTTACTAGGAATGGATTTAATCCATTAGTCGAGAAACATACATCCCATCCTTTAAATATCTTTCCGTTACACCTTTATCAACTTCAAATAAAGTAGCTTTAATGCCCAACGTACTAACTAATTTAATTAAATCCCTAGCTTGCCACTCCTGAGTCGTTCCCATAACAAATCTTTTTCTACCCTCATGGTAGTAGCCATCCGTATCCATTAAACCTCTTAGTAAGTCAAGCCTTTGTTGGAATGATGCTCTCATATATAAGTCAGGAATAAATTTGTTATTTAATAGTTCTAGATGATTTAGTTCTTTTCTGATACCATATATGGTTCTCATCTCTGCATGGGCTTCATCAGATAGATTATCACCGTATGTATATCCCCTATTTGATATTTCTTCCCACACTTTCGGATTTATATTGGTTAAAATACCACAAGATTTAGAACCGTCTCCCAACCAACATCCTAATACATAGGGGTCAATCGGCAAATCAATTTCTGGCAGATTTAGAGGTTTACTGTTAAGTATCTTAGGGATATTATAAGAAGTTCTAGGTTTCTCTATAAGCCACTTAGCAATTTCTTCTGTAGTCATAATTCTATCACTAAAGGTCTTATCTGGTCTTCTGAATGAAATTAACCATCTATGCTCGTGGTCTGCAACTATAGATTCCCCATTGTCAAATGTAATTTTATAACATGGATTATAATGTATATCTGACTTATGGATAACTTTTGTGATGTTACCATCCCTATCAAATATTTCATCACCTTCTTTAATATCACCTATAGTAGTCCATCCTGTTTTAGTAGGAATTACTGTATCTAAAGGTAATCCTTTATAGTCGATAATATAAATATCATTTCCGTCCTTAACTAACAAGTCTATTTGTCCTGCTAATCTAATGTGCCCATCTTCAGATACTCTAGAAATTAAATACTCAGGATATACTGCAGATTCTAAATCTAATGGAGTGTAGTTTTGCTTACAAACGAATTTTCCTCCCAATCCATAAGATTTTAGAGAATAACTAGAAGCTCCAGAGTAAAACTTTTTTTCCATAGCTGCATGAATTTTAGTTCCTCTTTCACAAGATTCTCTATTAGTCTTAGCCCATTCATCTAATATGTCTTGCTGGGTAGAATTAAAAGTAACCTCGTCAATATCATATAATTCTAATACTGAGTTATCCCATTTCTTAGATTTCAATAATCTCGGCTTTTCCATTGCTGCAAATTTTTGAGAACCTATTAACCTCTCTAGTGCTTTGTATTTACTCCAAAAATCTTGATCAAAAGGTTGCTCAAATCTACCTATTAAGGTAGTTACAGAAATAAACTTTTGACCCTCATCATTCCAATATTGATGAAATTCATCATTATAATTTACATTACCATTTCTCTTATCAACTTGCATACTAGTTTTCCATTTGTTTTTTAACTTGATTGTAATCTAACAATATCGCTAACCTTTGTATTCTAGGAGACACCGTTTTCATATAATATCCTAGATTATATTGTGGTTTTGTTTTATATAAAACTATAACCATTCCAACTGGGTCTCGGACCCCTTCTATCGGATAAAAAAGCTACAGCAGAAGCATTACATAATCTAATTTTTTCTATATAGTTTAGGAAAGGATTCTCTTAATTCATCTATACTATCTGCTCTTAAATACCTTAAATTGTGTATTTTAATAAGCTCCTCTCCATAATTTATGTAGCTTAACTCTCTAAATTCTTCTCCTCACATAGGTTCATCATCTTTGAATTTTTCAGCTAAGAATGTTATATATTTATACGAGAAACCTTGAGAACTGTGATTATTATTGTGGTAATTTAACAATATCACGTTAGTTGCATCTGGATCACTCATAAGTATATACTGTATCTGTGTATTAATTGTAGGGCGTTATACGTTCAGTATAACGTTCCGCTTCCATCTTCTCCAATCTCTCTTTACTAATTAACCTATTAACTACGTTAATGTTAGAAACATTAATGTTAAGTATAGCTAAAATTAGTAAAATAAGAAGGGCTCTATTCTCCTTACTCATTTGTAGAAAAAAATTGAAGACTGTTTTTAAATCAATCTGCTAACATATTCACGCTATTATTTTTTTAAATGTATAACAATCAAACGATTTTATTTTTTGGTTATTAACATTATTCCATATTTTCGTGTCTAAGTAATTTTCATTTGTTATGTGCAAAATTAGCACTAATTTCGTAGAGTAAAAAATGAAATATAAAATATTTTAGTTATGAATTTAAACGAACAGTTATCTAAATTAGTCAAAGACAAATTCCGCGAGGAAATACAAAAACTACCATTGAGCAGTATTTCCTATTTAAAAAATGGTGGAAAAACAGTCAGATTATCAAAAAAGGGAGGTAAAAATAAGATTCACATAAAGAAGGAAAATAGAGGTAAGTTTACTGCTTCTGCTAAGGCTGCAGGGCAGTCAGTACAAGAACATGCACGTAGTGTATTGAATAATCCAAATGCTACACCTCTACAAAAGAAGAGAGCAAACTTTGCACGTAACGCAGCTAAATGGCATCATTAATCTTTGTAACATGACTAATTCAAATAAAAAAAATGATAATGTAGCTGCCATTTATTCCTTACCAGAAATAAATATTTATCCTCAAAATAGATTCGGAGATATTGCTAGAAAACAAGGACTAGAAACTGCTAGAAATTGAAAAAAAGTTAGAGAAGAAACTACTAAAGGGATTAATAATTTTGGAGAATCAATTTCAAATACAATACAGGCAGGAGCTTCTTTTTTTTCCGTTAGTTAGTGATGTTCAAGATTCTTATGACCTATATGATAGTTTAAATAAAAAAAAAGACTATACTAGGGCATTATTATCTGGAGCAGGATTTCTTCCTTTTATAGGAGGAGTCTTTTCTAACGCAAATAAGGTTAGAAAAAATTAAACGAAATTATAAAGACTTATTAAAGTTAGCTCAACAACCTGATGTAGCTACTACTATGAAAATGAGGTTTATGGATAAGGATAATTTAAAAAAGATGGCAAAAAATTCTAATAAGACTGATGATTTTTTAAAGGAGCTTTACAAGGCAGATACACTTTCTATAGAGGAGATGCAGATCTAACAAATCATAATTTAAATCAAATAGCTCCATACAATACTAAACCGTTAGAAAATGGAATAGGAAGCGGAAGACATAATGCGGAGGATCTTGCTGGTACTGGATTAGGAACTTTATATACAACTTCTGATCCCCAAAAGGCTGCCCAATATGGAACCCTTTTTAAAAAGGGCAAGGGAAGATATATCTCTGATAAAGGAGGTGTAGGAAAAATTATTTTAAAAGATGCAAATTTTTCTGGAAATAGAGAAGATTGGATTACTAATAATCCCATCCCAACCTTATTATCTAAAGGGGATTCTTATGATACTTACCAGCTGGGAAATAATGTTATAAGACGAGTTCATACTAATGATAATTATCCTACTTATATATTTATAGGAAATCCGCAAACCTCTATTGGAAAATATGAACTTCTTCCAACAGAAGACATACAAAAACTTATTAAAACTACATATAAAGTAACTCCGACTTTTGAGGTAGCAAGATGGAAATTAGGAGGAAAATTTACTCCTAAGAAATCCCAATTAGTTAAAAATGCAGAAGAACTAAATTCTAAAAGAGATATGAGAAAGAAACTAATTAAAGGAACTAGTTGACCTAGTACTAAAAGCGCATGATTAAAAAACAACAGGGAGGAACACTAGATGATGAATTTCTGAATTATGATAATGTAAATATTTCTGAAACACCTTTACCAGAACTGACCTTTGATACTTCTAATTTTAATCCTTACAATTATATTAGTGAGGAACCATCTAAAAGAGAAGTTCCGAATCAATCTTCAGAAGAGACTTCTCAGGAACCTAATATTCAAAAAGGAAGAGAAGCCTGTTCTAGAAAAGACTGTAAAATCTCCTGACTTCGATCCTAAATTAGGATTAATGGGAGAGTTTGTTAAAATAGCTACAGAAGAAGGTATTCCATTTAGGGTAACTAGTGGCTACAGACCTAATTCAATTACTTCAAACGGCTCTCGCAGTTGACATAGTAAAGGCTTAGCTTTGGATATAATTCCTAAAGAAGGAGTTAGTTGGGAAGTATTTAAGAACTCATTCAACAAAGCTCCTAAAACTCTTAAATGAATAAGAGATAATAAGATGGGAATATTAGACGAAACAACTCCAGAAATGTTAGCTAGAACTGGAGGAACAGGAGCTCACTGGCATATAGGAAGAGATAAAATGGCTGTAGATTCATTCAGTAAAATGTTTCCTATAAGTAAAAAATGGAGGAGTTTTAAAGGCTCAATGAGGAACTAAACTTACAGGAGTTTATACAGTTAATCCTGGAGATAACTTGACCAAGATTTCTAATTCTTTAGAAATTCCTCAAGACAGCTTACTAAGTTATAATAATATTCCTAAGTCTAAAGCAAATGATCTAGCAATAGGACAAGAACTTCTGTGAAGAAAGGAGCCAGAATTTCTAGATAATGTAAAGAGATTTTTTCTTTGAACCTAAGGAAGAATCAGACAAATCAGTGTCTAGAAATAATATAATAGAAAAGAATGTATGACTTAGTAAAACTACTAAACCAGAAGTCAATCCTATTTATTCAACTAGATTTAAAGAAAAGAATTTTTAGAAAGTTTGCCAATACTATGAAAACTATATATTCTGAAGTATTAGACGAATTAGGATTACCTAAGCATAATATATCTAATTTAGTTAGACAAGATGCGTTAGAAAGTACCTATGGAACTAGCCCTAGAGGTAATGGATACAACTTAGGAGGAATTAAAGTTTTTCATAATAAGGAAACTTTAGGAACTCGACATTCTGATGGGTATTACTATAGAAATTTTAAAGACCTGAAAGATTACGCAAGATATAAAAATTAAATTACTACATAATGATTACGGAGCCATAGAAGCTCCGGCAGAACAATTTATAGATGCGTTACACGGAAAGAATAAAAAGAAGAAGATATACAGTGCTGGAAAAGATGCTTATGAGAAATTCAGAAATATGAAGTCTCTTAATAAATATCTAGATGAATCCAATTAAAGTTGGAATTCTTCTTTTAAATGGTTAAACTAATTTTGTACTAAAATGTCATTTAAAGATTTTATTTGAGACACAGTATCAGAAGGTAAAAACCCTTCTAGTAAAAGAGTGGCTGGATGCTTAGGATGGTTAGTATGTTTATTAGCCTCTATAGTAGCTATATTTTATGTTATTCCCAGTCCTAATATAATTGAGATGTTATTTTGATCTAGCTGTGCACTACTAGGTATTGACTCAGTTGCAGGAGCTTTTAAACATAATCCATTTAAGAAAGATGCCAAAGGTGAAGTACGGAACGGAGGAGTATAGGAATGCATATAATAAAAAGAAGTCTAGCCAATTACGATTTTAATTCTAAAACCTATAATTTAGCTAGACCTCTTCCTGATATTGTTGCTACTCCTAAAAATAATTTAGATTTGGGACAGGTAGTTAGAAATGGAACTTCAAAAATAGGTAAACCTATAGGTGTAGCTATTACTGAATTAGCAGCATTACATCCTGCAATAGGATTAGCTAAAGCTGGAGTAGATGCTAAACTAGCTGTTAATCAAAGAGATAAAATACTTAATAGTCTAGCTGCATTACCAATTCCTGTAATTAGAAATCTTACAAAAGCTAGAAAGATTATTAGTCCTGTAACCAAAACTGTAAAGAAAGTTGAGCCAGGAGTTACTAGAATTTCATTAAATAGTCCCAATAAAGAATTAGGACATATAGACCTAAGTGATTCTTTTGAAAAGACTGCTGGATTTGATACTATCTATCCAGAGTACATCAAAGTTAATGAAAAAGGTAAGGGATTATCTAAAGCACTTTATGCTGCAGGTATAAAAGATATGAAAAAGCCTATAATAAGTGGAGAAGTATTATTACAACCAGAAAAGACAGTTAAAACATATAAATACTTTGATGGACCAGTATTACCTCCTCTTATTATGGAAGAAGGGTATAATTATCCCAGAAAGATTATGGTCAAACCAAAGAATCCTAATTTATATGAAGATACTATAAAAGAGTATCAAAATAAAACAGCTAGATATTCGGACAATATATCAGAATTATGAAAATTAGTGAGTAAGAAGTAATGAAACTAAATATAAGAAAATTTCAAAAAGGTGGAAGTAGTAAACTTCCTACATTTAGTCTACCAGAAATAAATATTTATCCTCAAAATAGGTTCGGAGATATTGCTAGAAAACAAGGACTAGAAACTGCTAGGAACTGGAGAAAAGTTAGAGAGGGAACAACTGCAGGAATTAATGAATTTGTTAATGACCCAAGAGCACAGTTTGTTCAAGCCTTATTACCCTTACCTGAAGGATTAGAATATCTTGGAATGGTAAGCAGAAAGGCAATAAAAAGTAAGGCAGCACAACTAGCTGCAAAACAACTAAATAGAAATATAGATAAAACTAAACTAATTCCTAAGTCACTTCCATCAAATGTAGGCTGAGCACCTACTCAAAGTGTTAAGGTTATCCACGATAAAAATAATTCAGAAGCCTTAAAATTATTTTTTTTTTTCCTGAAAGATGAGATGTAATTAATGAAGGAGCTAACCCATTTGGTATTTGATTTCAAGGTAAGTGAGGATTGCCTAGAGAGGGAGTTAAAGCAGCTAAGGCAGCTAAAGCTAGAGCACTATTTGCTAATAGACCCTATAGAGTTTCTGGCACTTTAAAATTAGATAAACCTATACAAACTGTAGGTGAAGTTTCTAATAGAGCTGCTCTAACCAAATCAGCTGAGCAAATGGGGGCAGATGGAGTTATATTCAACAATGTTTACGATAATGGTTATTCCAATAATCAAGTTATATTTAGTTTTAAAGACTTAATAGATGGAATAACAACAAAAAAAAGGCGGCAGGTAAGTAATTACCCGTCGCCTTTTATTATATTTCTGCATTGGCTTTATTCGCATTAGTACTATAATAGGGACTTACTGGTGTGTAAGGAGTACTTGTAGTTGTTGGAAAATTTAATAGCTTTTCCTCAACGATAGCATCCATTAACTTGAATAGCATATCTAAATCAGCAGTAGGAAGAATTTTTGAAAAATTCTTTATAGTTTGTTTGTAATTAATCATTTTATTGTTCTGTTTTTTATGTAAATTCCACAATGACATGTAGATCCAACAGGTTGTTGCTTAAACTCTTGACAAAAACATATATTCTCGTCAGTATGTTCTAATCTACATGGGCAATATCTTTTTCCGTAAAGTTCTTTATTTCTTTTTAATCCAGACTGGACTATTTCAACTAATTCTGGATTATCTATTATAGCTACCTTCATCAATTAAAACAGTTTTCTTGAATACATCATAACACTCCTTCTCATCTTTTCCATTTATTTTTAACAATTCCATACAAGGTGCATCCTCTAGATTTATATCTCCTTCTAAATTATCTAATAAGTATTTAGATAGTATTAAAGAGGTTTGACCATTTAAAGATAGAATCTCCAATTTATATGGAAAATAATTACCGTTCCACCTGTTTACATCCATTCTCTTTTAAATTCGTTATATTGTTCTAATAATATAGGTAAGCTAGACTGTATTCCATACCTGTCTAGTAAATTGAACAGCTCCTTTTTATATTTTTCATCTACAATTAATGCCATAATTTCTAGTGATAGATGAAAAACTTTTACAGGATTCTTTTATTTTATCCTTTAGTTCCTCTATGATATGCTCTCCTTCCTCTTTTACTTTTTCTTCAAATTCCTCTAAAATGAGATCATCGTCTAACTCTTTAATACTTCCTACACATTCTTTATTAACTTCTTTTTCATCATTAGCGAGTTCTTTGTCTAATGATTTAACTATTTCTGATAGTTCAGATTTTAACCTAAGCAATTCCTTTCTAAGGAGTTCAATAGTAGTTTTTTGCTCTTTATTTTCAGCTTGTAATTGTTCAATCTGTTTTACCTTGTCTTGTCCTAATCTCTTTAATTGAGATGTAATCCAGGAATTATCCATTCCATTAAGTGTTTCATTATTCATATTAATTCATTTTTAATTTAAGACTGCGCACGCTATAGGATTCGAACCTATGATGAGGATACCTCCTGGTAGGTTAACAGCCTACTGCTTTCGTCCACTCAGCCAAACGTACAATGATTTTATTTACCTAATTCCCATAATGGAATTACACCCTCACTATTGGTATAATTCCTGTTGGAGTATAATACATAGGTTTGCTAAATGTTTGTATTATCCAACTTCCAGCTTTCTTTACAATTCTTTTTATTGTCTTCATAACTGTAAGAATTAAGTTAATAAATATGTTTATCTAATAGATAATTAATCTTGCGCTTCATGTAGGATTCGAACCCACGTATTAACACTTTAGAGATGTTCGCCTAGCCACTCGACCAATGAAGCATTGGGAGATTTTACGCCCCATTGAAACTAATTCTAGTTTCTTGAATAAAGACCCGTCGTCAACAACAGCTATGGCAGTAGTCTTATTGTCTAAGTCTGGTTCTTTGAATATTGAGAAGTCCTTGCCAAGTAGGGATAATTTTTCTTCCTCGTGTTCTATATCTGCTGATAAATATATCAAATATTCATTACTTCAATCCTTATGCTCTAGCATATATTGAGCAACTGCGTGTCCTCCTTTGAACACATCCGTATATAGGATTTAATTTTTTTATCTATCAGCACGTATAGTCTTTTTTCATTTTCAATCAAGCTTTTTACTCTATGTGAAAAATATTCTTTCACATAATCTACTCCTAAGTAATTACCGTAACCATTCCAACCTTGGTCTTTCTTATAATTAGACATAACTGTATTTATATATTCCTCCGCATCAACATTATGTTTAACGATATACCATGCAGTATTTAACGCAAATAAAATACAGCGGTTATAATAAACTTCTGAGTTAGCTTGATTTCTAGTTTGATAATCTGCTGATTTTCTATTGGCTTTAGCCTTGATTTGTTTTTCTTCTAATTTTTTAATAGCTTCTAATAAAGTTTCCATAATAATTAATTTTTTAAGTTTAAAAATAGTATCTTATAATTCTCTGAATGATACTTTATTATGGAGAAGCTCTTCCAAAATTAATCTATAAAAAAGTGTTCATAATTAATAATTTTAAATTTAGGTAGATCCCGATGTCGGACTCGAACCGACGTTTCAAGATTACAAATCTAGCGTTCTAGCCTCTGAACTAATTGGGAATATGCACGGAAGTCAGGGGTCGAACCCGAATAATCCCTTTTGGAAGGGGACCAACGCTTTTGAAGAGCGTTTCTGTTTGCCGTACAGATAAGCTTCCGTATAGTATTATAGCTTTTGAATGTTCAATAATATTTTTGAACTATAGTTATCTGGAATGTTTAATTTATCCCAAATTTTATCTTCTGATAAATCTTCTTTTGATAATTGAATTATTTTGGATAGTTTCTTTGGATATACTTTCATTCCGTCAATAATTTCAAGCTGATATAGTATAAAATATATATTTTCTTTCATGTCTTAGTTGTATTGATTTAGATTACAAAATTACTACTTTATTTTCTGACTTCCAAATGAATTCGGATAATTTTTATTAAATTGCAACTGGAACCATTTAAAGGATGAATCCAACTTTAAATTGATTCGGAATTCTCTTTTAAATGGTCTAAAAACTAAATTCGCAAATACAAAATCTTCTAAAGTCGGTTCTGAAAATGAAGGTGAAATATAATAACTTTTCTGAGAAAAAAATTTATATTAACAAAATAATTTTCAGTAAAGACTGCTGGAACTATAATATCTACTTGATCATATTTTAAATTGTCAATTAACTTATTCGCTAAATTTAGAGGTAGTATTAATTTCATTTTGTAATTTCTTTTGAGTTCTAATAACCGTTTTCTATAATCTAAATTATATTTATATATTTCCGACTTTAACTGCTTGAACTTATCCTCGATATTCTCTAGATGCCTCTGTTTTTTCATAAGAATTTCTAAGATCTAAATAAATATTATCTCTTCCATATATTATATAATTCCAATTGTTTTCTAAATAAGTTTTAGTTATTCTACTATTAAACTCTAAGAATAACTGCTCTGCAATAAAGCCTTCTAAACTTTGGATTGTGTGTCTTTGCATTTTAGACTATTTATAGTTACTGTTTTACATCTTCCATTTTTACATAATCTACATATATAATATCCGGAATTAGATAACTGAATCTTTAACAGTCTTCCAGTTTTCTTATTTCTGATATTTCCTGAGTTGTCCATTTCATAATTTTCTCAGTTCTCTATAGTATTTCAATTATTACCTATATCCATTTCTAATATCTTAGATACTGCAAAGGTAATGCAAATTTTTTTGCCCAAACAAGTAAATTTTAAAAAAATTTGATAAGTGACACTAAATTTATATTTTAGGTACTTAAAATTAATCCCCCCCCCCACAATATAGAAAAAATAAAGTTATTTATGATTTTGTATATATTTATGGTAATTTGAATTTAGTTTATGATTCTCGATCGGGATTCCACATACTCTTAACTCCCCACAGGGATTGAGAAAAAAGTAAAAACATTATAATTTTCTCAATCAGATTTACTAACAATTAAAAACAAAAAAAGATTATGTTTACAATTGAAGAGACAAAAGAAAAGCAAAGGTTTCAAATCAGTAAAGGAAAACATTGCAGCTATCGAAGCGGTGAGAAAAGAACGCTTTGACCAAAATTTGGCTTTAGCCGGATTT